>Ga0335075_10000513_pt1 | contig 67566 bp, 59 predicted proteins | sample Lox_Sample_24_FD_206723 | JGI IMG/M metagenome (GOLD analysis project Ga0335075, IMG submission 206723) | Soil microbial communities from Loxahatchee National Wildlife Refuge, Florida, United States - Lox_Sample_2.4 | ecosystem: Environmental > Terrestrial > Soil > Wetlands | place: USA... | reverse complement strand
GGCGCGCCGCTCGTCACGCCGGCCAGCGAGGACCGCTTTCTGCTGTTGACCCAGCGCCGCGCCTGGCGGCTGCCGACCCCGCCGCAGATGCGCAATCACGGCAACTATGTGATCAGCCTCGGCAATCTGTGCCGCTGGCTGGCCCAGCAGGCGGAGGCGCTCGGCGTCGAGATCTATCCGGGCTTTGCCGCCGCCGAAATCCTTTACGACGACGAAGGGCGGGTGCGCGGGGTTGCGACCGGCGACCTCGGCATCGGCAGAGACGGCAGGCCGACCGAGCGCTATCAGCCGGGCGTCGAGCTCGTCGCCAGAGAGACGCTGTTCGCCGAAGGCTGCCGCGGCTCGTTGACCAAGCGCTTGTTCGAACGGTTTCATTTGCGTGACGGCGTCGATCCGCAGAGCTATGCGATCGGCATCAAGGAGTTGTGGGAGGCGGCGCCGGCGCGCCACCGGCCCGGGCTCGTCATCCACACGATCGGCTGGCCGCTCGACACCAGTACCTATGGCGGCTCGTTCCTCTATCACCTCGAGGACCGCCAAATCGCGGTCGGCTTTGTCATCGGGCTCGACTACAAGAACCCCTATCTGAACCCGTTCGCTGAATTTCAGCGCTTCAAGACACATCCCTCGATCCGGCCGTTTTTCGAAGGCGGGCGGCGCATCGCCTATGGGGCGCGGGCGCTGAACGAGGGCGGGCTGCAAGCGATGCCGCGGCTCGACTTTCCGGGCGGGGCGGTGATCGGCTGCGCCGCCGGCTTTCTCAACGTGCCGAAGATCAAGGGCAGCCACACGGCGATGAAGTCGGGCATGATCGCGGCCGAGACCATCTTCCGCCGGCTCGGCGGGGACAGCGCCGCCGAATTCGGGCCGGCGCTCCGGCAGAGCTGGGTGTGGGACGAGCTCTACCGGGTGCGCAACATCCGGCCGAGTTTTCGCTGGGGCCTTTATCCCGGTCTCGCCTACTCGGCCTTCGACACCTACGTGCTGCGCGGTGCCGCACCCTGGACCTTGCATTACCGCCACGCCGATCACGAACAGCTGCTGCGGGCGAATGCGGCGCAGCCGATCGCCTATCCGCGGCCCGACGGAGTGATCAGTTTCGACCGGCTGTCCTCGGTGTTCATCTCGAACACCAACCATGAGGAAGACCAGCCGCCGCATCTGCGGCTGCGCGACCCGGCGAAGGCGATCGCGATCAACTATCGGCTCTACGATTCGCCCGAACAGCGCTATTGTCCGGCGGGCGTCTACGAGATCGTGCAGCCGGCAGATGCGGCCGACCCCTTTCTGCAAATCAACGCGCAGAACTGCGTGCACTGCAAGACGTGCGACATCAAGGATCCGGAGCAGAACATCGACTGGGTCGTGCCGGAAGGTGGCGGCGGTCCGAATTACCCGAATATGTGACCCGACGGTTCGGAGAGGAAAAGGGCATGGCGGTGATCGAGATGGCGCGGATGGGACGCCTCGCCGGCATTCTGCTGGTCGCGGCGATGAGCACGGCAAGCCTCGCCGCGCCGGCCAACGACGCGCCCGCTTCCCCGGGTGACACGCCGTTTGGTGCCTACCTCTCAGGCCGCCATGCCGAGGAGGAGCACGATTATTCCGCTGCCGCCTTGTGGTACCAGGCGGCGCTGCGTGCCGATCCGCACTCCCCCGAGCTGATCAGCCGCACCTTTTCGATGGAGGCTTATGACGGCGATTTCGCCGCGGCCTTGCCGCTCGCCACGCAGGAGCTCAAGCTCGACAGCCCGGACGCGGTCGCCGACTTGGTGCTGATGGTGGACCGGGTCAAGGTCGGCGACATGGCCGGGGCATTGGCCCATGCCGAGGCGCTGCCGGATGACGGGTTGCATCGCTATGTCGGCCCGCTGGCACGGGCCTGGACCGAGATGGGGGTCGGCAATCTCGCCGCGGCCGATGCCGCGTTGCAGGATCTCGACAAATTCGACGGCTTCGCCCCGCTCAAATATTTCCAGTTGGGTCTGCTCTACGACTTTGCCGGGAACGCCGCAAAGGCCGAGGACTACTATAAGAAGACGTTGGCGGCGACCGGCCAGCTGAACTGGCGCCTGACCGATGCGCTGGCCAATTTCTATCGCCGCCACGGGCGCCCGGATCAGGCCGCGGCGCTCTACCGGCGCTTTGTCAAGGAAAACCCGGATAGCGAATTGGCCGAATCGATCCTGGCGATGAAGCCGGTGGGCATCCCGGCGCCGCTGATCGCCTCGGCGCGGGACGGTCTGGCCGAGGCGCTGTTCGATCTGGCAAGCGTCGTCAACCAACCCGAGACCGTCGATCTTGCCCTGCTCTACGACCGCTGCGCGCTCGCTCTGCGCCCGCAGCTGACCGTCGCCAAGCTGCTCTTGGCCGACATCCTCAGCGCCGAGAACGAACCGCAGCAGAGCCTCGCGGTGCTGGCCGGGATCGGCGCCGGCTCGCCTTACGCGTGGTCGGCGCAGCTGCGCATGGCAGCCAATCTCGAGGCCCTCGGCCGCACCGACGAGGCCGTGGCCCAGCTCGAGGCGATGGCGGCAAAAGCGCCGCACCGCGCATCGGCGGAGATCCAGCTCGGCGACCTCTTGCGCGCCCACAAGCGATTTACCGAGGCGGCCAGCGCCTATGGCGAGGCGATCCGGCGCCTCAAGGCAGCCGACATGCCGCCGCACTGGTCGCTTTATTACAGCCGCGGCATCGCCTATGAGCGCGCCGGCCAATGGAGCCTGGCCGAGGCCGATCTCGAACACGCCCTCGAGCTCAAGCCCGATCAGCCGCTGGTGCTGAACTATCTCGGCTATTCGTGGATCGATCGGGGCGAAAAGCTCAAGCGCGGGCTGAAGATGATCGAGCAGGCGGTGGCGCTGCGGCCGGAGGATGGCTACATCGTCGACAGCCTCGGCTGGGCGCACTACCGGCTCGGCGATTACGCCAGTGCGGTCCAGTATCTCGAACGGGCGGTCGAGCTGGTGCCGGAAGACCCGACGATCAACGATCATCTGGGTGACGCCTATTGGCGCACCGGACGGCTGGTCGAGGCGCGCTATCAATGGCGCCAGGCGCTGCAATTCAAGCCCGACAAGGAGGATATCAAGCCGATCGAGGCCAAGCTCGCCAGCGGCCTGCCAACCGCGAGCCGGGCCGGCGGCGGCTGAGCCGTCTCCCCCGGGCGACCGATCCGGGTGATCATGACTGCGCCGGGTTTGACCGAAGCAGGCTTCGCCCCGGCCAAGATCAATCTCTACCTGCACGTGACCGGGCGGCGTGCCGACGGCTATCACCTGCTCGACAGCCTCGTCGCCTTCGCCGATTTCGGCGACCGGGTGACGGCCCGCCCGGCGGCATCGCTGTCGCTCGATCTCGGCGGCCCGCAGGCAGCCGGTCTTGCCGCTATCGGGCCCGACAATCTGGTGCTGCGCGCGGCACGGCTGCTCGCCGATCACGCCGGGATCACCCCCGGTGCCGCACTCCATCTCTATAAGACGCTGCCGGTCGCTTCCGGGGTCGGCGGCGGGTCGAGCGATGCGGCTGCGGCGTTGCGGGTGCTGACCCGCTTGTGGCGCCTCGCAGGCGATCAACAGAGCCTGGTGCCGCTCGCAGCGCGGATCGGGGCCGATGTGCCGGTCTGCCTGTTTGCGCGCCCCGCCTGGGTCGGCGGCAGCGGCGAGCGGATCGAGCCCGCACCGGCATTGCCGGCGGTCGGGATCGTGCTCGCCAACCCCGGGATCGAATTGTCGACCGCCGCGGTGTTCGCGGCCCGGTGCGGGCCGTTTGGTGCTGCCGGCCGGTTCGCCCCGATGCCGCGCGACGCTGCCGGCCTCGCCGCGGCGCTGCGATCCTGCCGCAACGACCTGACCGCGGCGGCGGTCGGTCTCGTCCCCGAGATTGCCGCGGTGCTGGCGGCGCTGACCCGGCTGCCGGGGGCGCTGCTCACCCGCATGAGCGGCAGCGGCGCCACCTGTTTTGCGCTGTTTGCCGACCGCACCGCGGCCGATCGGGCTTGCGCCGCGCTGGCCGCAGCCGAGCCCGGCTGGTGGTGTGCTGCCGGTGGGTTGGTTGCCGGGGGGTCGGTTGCCGGGGGGTCGGTTGCTGGGGTGGAGGTTTCCCGCTAGTCTCTGCGCAACATTGGGGCGTAGCCAAGTGGTAAGGCAGCGGATTTTGATTCCGCGATACGGAGGTTCGAATCCTCCCGCCCCAGCCAATGGAGCCACCGCCGGGGAGGATTGCCATGCCCGAGAGATCGCATTGGGTCGGTACTTGGACCACAGCACCGGCACCGGCCGAAACCGGCGCCTTCACCAACCAGACCTTGCGCATGACGATGCGCGCGAGCCTCGGCGGCAAGGAGCTGCGGGTGCGGATCTCGAACGCCTATGGCCGCCGGCCGCTCGAGCTCGGCGGCGTCCATATCGCGTTGCGCGAGAGCGGTGCCGCGATCGTCCCCGGCTCCGACCGCGAGCTCCGCTTTGGCGGCGCGCCAACCGCGACGATCGCCGCCGGTGCCGTGCTGTTCAGCGACCCGGTGGCACTCGATCTGCCGCCCTTGGCCGATCTTGCGGTCAGCCTCTATCTGCCGGGCGAGGTCCCGAACGATTTCCAGATCACCGGCCGCTACGCGCGTCAGACCAATTACGTTTCGCCGCCTGGTGATTTCACCGCAGCCCGGGTGATGCCGATCGCCAGCCTGACCAGCGACTGGTTCTTTGTCTGCGGCGTCGATGTGCTGGCCGGTGCCGAGGCCGCCGGTGTCGTCACGCTCGGCGACTCGCTGACCGACGGCAACATCTCGACGATGGACGCATTCTGCCGCTGGCCCGACCAGCTCGCCCGCCGCCTCGCCCAGCGTCACGGCGGCCGGCCGATCGCGGTCATGAACCAGGGGCTCGGCGGCAACCGCATCCTCTACGACATCCGCGGCGACAGCGGGCTGCGCCGCTTCGACCGCGATGTGTTGGCCCAGCCGGGGGTCACCCATGTCATCGTCATGCTCGGCACCAATGATCTGCGCAACCGGTGGAAGAAGCCGGAAGAGGAGCCGACTGCGGCGCAGATGATCGCCGGGTTGCAGCAGATGGCGGTGCGCGCCCATGTCCGCGGCCTCGGGATCATCGGCGCGACGCTGACCCCGTTCGGCAACGAGACCTATATGGCCAATGCCTGGAACCCGCAGCGCGAAGAGGTCCGCTTGGCGGTCAACGAGTGGATTCGCGAGGGCGGCGCGTTTGACGGGGTCGCCGATTTCGACCGGGCGCTGCGCGATCCGGAACAGCCGACACAGATGCTGGCGCGCTACGATTGCGGCGACGGCCTGCATCCGAGCGATCTCGGCTATAACACGATGGGCGATGCGATCGACCTCGCATCGTTCGAATAACGCGAACAGCGCCGCCAGCGGAACCTGTCACCGCCCTGCGCGTGGCTGGCAGCTTTCGCAATGAGGATGGATCGCCAATAGCGGCGGGCCAGCGAATTCGTAGCGGCCCCCACCGCACATGGAGCCGCCAGTGGTCGTCTCAGCCATCGCCGTCTCCCCGATCCTCCTCGGCGAGGCGGCGTAGCGCCTGCGCGTCGGCGCCGTAGCGCAGCCATTCGCCGAGATGCTCCATGCCGAGCCGGCGATAGAAATCACGCGCCGGGTTCCAGTCGAGTACCTGGAAATCGATGCGGCCCCAGCCGCGCTCAACCGCGATCGCGGCGAGCCGTGCCATCAGCCGCCGGCCGACCCCCTGCCCGCGCGCCGCCTCGGCGACATACAGATCTTCGAGATACATGCCGGGCCGGCCGAGCCAGGTCGAGAACCGCTTGTGGAACAGCGCCAAGCCGACTGGTTCCCGGCCCAGAAAAGCGAGAATTGCCTCGAATTCCCGGTCCGGAGCAAAGCCGTGCCGGATCAGGTCGGCCGTAGTTGCGACGACCGCCGCGCCGGCGCGTTCGTAGACCGCGAGGTCGCGGATCAGCCGCAGCACGGCATCGGCATCGGCGGCGGTGGCAAACCGGATCGTCACCAACTGGCCCATCGCCGTCCACCTTTCCTGATGTTGCAGACCGGTGCGCGATGCCGCGCCCGGCATACGCTCGGCCGCGCTATGCTAGCAGCCGGACGGCGATCTGGCGAAGCGCCAGCGGCGGGCCGCCGATCGCCCGCGACGACGAACGGAGGCGGAGATGACAGAGGGGCGCATTCCACCGGCAGTCGAGGCGGGTTCGGTGCCGCCGGCCCAGCCCGGCCGCGGCTATCCGGAGCCGTTCGCCCAACGGGTGGCGGGGCGAGTGCGGCGGCAACTCGGCGATGTGTTCGGCCTGACCAATTTCGGGGTCAATCTGACCCGGTTGCCGCCGGGCGGCGCCTCGGCACTGCGTCACACGCATTCCCGCGAGGACGAGTTCATCTATGTTCTCGAAGGCGAGCCGGTGCTGGTGACCAATGTTGGAGAGACGATGCTGCGGCCCGGCATGTGCGCCGGGTTCAAGGCCGGCTTTGGCGATGCGCATCATCTGCTGAACCGCACGATGCATGACGTCGTCTATCTCGAGATCGGCGATCGCAATCCCGGCGACACCGTGATCTACCCGGACGACGACATCGGCCGGGCGCTGATGCCCGGCGGCGAGCGGCGCTTTGTCCACAAGGACGGCAAGCCCTATTGACCGGCCCGGGCGGTCTACCGCAGCATTTTTCGATGCCACGATAGGTTCGGGCGCCGCCAGCGGTGACGCGATCTGGGTATCGGTCAGGGCCGTCAATGTAGCGCCAGACGGAAAAAGAGAGCCCCGTGACGGGGCTCTCCTCCGCCGCCGCATCGTTTTCTTATTCAGCGGCGACCGCTGCCATGCCCGGCACCTTTTCCGCCGGCCTCGTCCTCGCTCGGCGTTCTGCCTTTCCGTGCGGCCTCGACCGAGAGTTCGGTGTCCCTTGCCTTGCTGTGCTCGGGAACATCGCGGCCGACGGTGCCGCCGGGCTTGCCGATATCCGCGCGGTCCCCGGTCGATCCGGTCGGAGGTTCGCGATGGCTGGCTCCAACCATCCCTGTGACACCCGATTGATCGCGTTCTGCCATAATCATGCTCCTTTGATACCGGTTTTCACCGCTCGTTTCTTCGAAAGAGCCCCGCGCAGCACGGGGCTCCCCGGTGCCGAAGCCGCTAGCGCCGATCGTGGCTGTGTTCGCCGCCTCTGCGCCCGGCCTCGGAAGCACGTTCGCGATCCTCGGCGAAATTGCCCCGGCCACCCTGGTGACCCGCCCCGCTGTGAGCGCTGCCATGCTCCCCGGCCGTCGAGTGGCCCTGATGCGTGGCGGTGCCGCCGTGGCTGTGCTCGCCGCCCTTGCGGCCGGCTTCCGCCGCGAGCTCATGATCCCTGGAAAAGCTGCGCTCCCCGGCAGGAACGTCGCGCCCGCCCTTGCGGCCGGCTTCGGCAGCGCGCGCCGGGTCATTCTTGAAGTTTCCGCCGCTGGCCTGGCCGCCTTTGCTGGCAATCTCGCGCTGCGTCTTCTCGTCCATCGAGGCAAATCCGCGGTTCGATGTCTGCGTCTGGTCGCGATCAGGCATGATGTCGACTCCGGTCGTTGAGGTTTCCACCGCTCATCCACAAAGTCTGGACCGCGGCTTAGATGGTCGAACAAGCGCAAAGACTGCGAAGTTCCCAACTCTTCCCTTCGAGGAGGAGAAGCGAACAGCGCGCCCCGGCGAGATTGCCTGGCTGGATGCGGTTGAACTCTTCAATCGCGCGGAAGGCGACGCGCCCTAAGGCGCCGAGGATCAGCCGAACCGGGAGGCGGCGAACGGCACAATGTCGATCGAAGGCCGGCGGCCGGCGACCAGATCGGCGACGACCCGGCCGGTCATCGGCGCCGCGGTCATGCCGACATGCCCGTGGCCGAACGCGTAGATCACATCCGGCGTCGCCCGCGACGGCCCCAGTACCGGCAGCGAATCGGGCAGGCTCGGCCGATGCCCCATCCACATCGAGATGCGCTCGGCCGGATGGTCGGCGGCGAGCCCCGGCAGCATGCGGCGGCCTTGCTCCAGCAGGATCCGGGCACGCCGCCAGTCGGGCGGTGCGGCAAGACCGGCAAGCTCGACCGTGCCGGCAAAGCGCAGCCCGGTCTGCATCGGTGTCGCGACGAACTTGCCGTCGGCATCGGCTACCGGGATGCGCGGCATGACCTCCGGATCGCGGATCATCAGATGATAGCCGCGCTCGGTTTCGAGCGGGATCCGGTCGCCGAGCGAATGAGCGAGCGGCCGCGACCAGGCGCCGGCACAGATCACCGACGCATCGGCCGGCAACTCGCCCTCTCCGGTGCGGATGGCGGTGAGGCGGTGGCCGTCGAGACGGAACCCGACGGCACCGGCCGGCACCAGTTCGCCGCCGGCGCGCCGGAAATGATCGAGCAGGCGCTGCACCAGTGCCAGCGGGTTCGAGGTATGGCCGTTCTCGCGCACCAGGATGCCGCGCCGGTAGTCGCGCGACAGGGCCGGTTCGAGCTGGCGCAGCTCATCGGCATCGAACGCGTCGGTCTCGACCCCGTTCTCGCGCCGCAATTCCCAGTCGAGCCGTTCCTTCTCCGGGCCGTCGGCGGAGCGGTAGACGTAAAGATGGCCCAGCCGGTGCACCAGATCCTCGGCGCCGGCGTCGCGCACCAGCGGCATCAGCGCATCGAGCGTGGCGCCGACCAGCGGCCGCAAGGCGCGGGCCTGGGCGTGCACCTTTTCCGGTGAGCCGGCGCGGATGAAGCGGACCAGCCACGGCGCGATCGCCGGCAGATAGCGCCATCGCAGCGACAGCGGCCCGACCGGATCGAACAGCCAGCGCGGCACATTCCATGCGACCCCGGGCATCGACATCGGGGTCACCGACGAGGCGTTCAGCGCCCCGGCATTGCCAAATGACGCGCCATGTCCCGGCACGCCGCGTTCGAGGATGAACACCTTGTGGCCGTCGCGCTGCAGATAGCTCGCGACGCATACGCCGACCATGCCGGCGCCGATGACCCCGACCCGCTTACCGCCGATTGCCGCCATCGCGCCACCCGAGTGGCTGGTCTACCGACCTTTTCCTACACCCATTGGATTCTTGCGCCCATCGGGGAATGCTTACGCCCATCGGGCGATTTCGGTAAAATCGAGCCGTGGCAGCCGCGGATGCGGATGCGGGCGTTCGCCGTAGCCGATATTCAGCAGGAAATTGCTGCGCCAGCGGCCATCGGCGAAAAAGGCGGCATCGAGCTTGGCATTGTCAAAGCCCGACATCGGCCCGCAATCCAGCCCTTGCCCGCGCAAGGCGAGGATCAGATAGGCGCCCTGCAGCGAGCTGTTGCGCAAGGCGGTCTCCGCCGCCAGCGCCGGGTCGCTGGTGAACCAGCTGCGCGCATCATTATGCGGGTAGAGCCGCGGCAGATATTCGTAGAATTCGCGGTCATAGGCGACGATCGCGGTCGCCGGCGCGGTGCGCACCTTTTCGTAATTGCCCGACGAGACACATGGCAGCAGCCGCTCCTTGCCGGCCGCACTGGCCACCAGCACCAGGCGCATCGGCTGGCAATTGCCGCTGGTCGGACCGAGCCCGGCAAGCGCCATAGCGGCTTCGATCACGCCCGGCGGGATCGGCCGCTGCTGCCAGCGGGTAAAGCTGCGCGCCTCGGCGAACAATGTCGCCCACGCCTCGGCGACGATCGGGCTCGTCACCGGAACACCGCGGCCGGGTTCGCTGCCGACGCCCCGACAGGGCACCCGCCGGGCGGCGGTCCGGTCATCCGCGCTGCATAACCTAGCCTCAACATCAATACCTCGGCGTCAATTCGATCACCCCGAGAGTATCATGCAACGCGGCCGCGGGGCACCCCGGAGGCGAGGCCAAGCACCTGCCGGCGCGGGTTGGCGTCCCCAAGGGGATTCGAACCCCTGTTACCGCCGTGAAAGGGCGATGTCCTAGGCCTCTAGACGATGGGGACGCGGGGCGAGGCGGGCCCCTGCATCTAGAACGCCGCGGCCGAGAAATCAACCGCCGCCCGGGCTCGCCAGCGGATCGGCCGCCTGGGTTGCTGCGCCGGTCTCGATCTGCGCCCGACGCTTCCCCATCTATCCGGCCAGCGGTGCGAGCGGGGAAGGGATGGCGCCGGTATTCGACGAGCCGTTTCGGCAGACGCTGCGGGCGCTCTTCGCCTGGCGGCGCGACGTGCGGCGGTTCCGCGCCGACCCGTTGCCGGCGGGCACGATCGAGCGGCTGGTCGGGCTCGCGGCGCTGGCGCCGTCGGTCGGGTTGAGCCAGCCCTGGCGCTTCGTGCTGGTCGAGGACGAGACACGGCGGGCGGCGGTGCGCGCCGATTTTGCCGCCGCCAATGCCGCGGCACTCGCCGCGCAGCGACCCGGGCGCGCGGCGTGCTATGCCCGGCTAAAGCTCGCCGGGCTCGACGAGGCGCCTTCTCAGCTCGCGGTCTTTGCCGATTGCGAGACCGGCCAAGGCCACGGTCTCGGCCGTCACACGATGCCGCAGATGGCCGAATACTCGGTGGTCGCGGCGGTCCATACGCTATGGCTCGCGGCGCGCGCCGAGGGGATCGGCATGGGCTGGGTGTCGATCCTCAGCCCGCGCAATATCAGCGAAATCCTCGAAATCCCGGCCAGCTGGAAATTGATCGGCTATTTTTGTCTCGGCTATCCGGCGAGAGAGGAGGGCGTTCCGATGCTCGAAAGCGCCGGCTGGGAATGGCGGCGTCCCGCCGCCGCGTTTCTGGTCCGCCGATGAGCGGTGCGGCTTCCATTCGCGTCGGCATTGGCGGCTGGGTGTATCCGCCATGGCGCGGCACCTTCTATCCCAAGGGTGTCAGACAGGCCGACGAACTCGCCTATGCCAGCCGCAAAGTGACCGCGATCGAGATCAACGGCACGTTCTACCGGCTGCAGACGCCGGCGAGCTACCGACGCTGGCATGACGAGACCCCCGACGATTTCGTATTCTCACTGAAGGGCTCGCGCTTCATCACCCATCGCAACGACCTGGCGACCGCGGCGCCCTACATAGAGCGCTTTTTTGCGAGCGGCATCGCCGAACTGCGCGACAAGCTCGGGCCGATCGTCTGGCAGTTCGCCGCCAGCCTCAAATTCGACGAGGCCAATCTCGCGGCGTTCCTCGACGCCTTGCCCCGCACCCTCGGCAACCGCAAGCTGCGTCATGTGCTCGAAGTGCGCAACCGCGGCTTTGCCGGCCCGGCTTTTGCGCGGCTGATGGAAAAGCACGGGGCGGCGATCGCCCGGGTCGAGGACGACAAGGTCCCGCTGATCGAGGCGGTCACCGCCGATTTCGTCTATGCGCGCCTGCGCCAGTGCAGGGAGGACGAGCCGACCGGCTATCCACCGCAGGCTCTCGACGCGATCGCCAGGCGCTTCGAGGCGCATGCCGAGGAAGGGCGCGACTGCTTTGTCTATTTCATCAACGGTGCCAAGCTGCGCGCCCCGCACGCCGCCATGGCGCTCATCGAGCGCCTGGCGCGTTGACCGGCGCGGCTGCCGGGCGGCATCCTCGATGGTTCATTCCGCCGCGAGCCGCTTTTTCGGCTTCGGCCAGCGGGCGGCGACGAGCGGCAGCACCTCCTCCGCGAGGCGGCGGGTCTGGCCGGTCATCTCGGTGTCGCCCTTTGCCGCCGGCCGCAGGATGAATTTCGAGATGCCGGCCTCGACATACCGACCGATCCGTTCGACGATCGCCGCGGCATCGCCGATTGCGAAATATTTTTGCGGATCGCGGCCGGTGCGGCGGCGATAGGCGTCGAACAGCCGTTCGAGACCGGGCTCGTCGGCGCGTCCGAAGCGGAAGGCGATGCCGGTGCCGTAATGATCGTCGTCGATCGGCCGGCCTGCGGCGATCGCGGCGGCGCGGATCGCGGCGATGACGGCGCCGATATCGTCGGGCGTCTCGGACCCCGCCTGCCAGCCGGTGCCAAAGCGTGCCGTGCGCCGGATCGCCGCTTCGCTGGAGCCGCCGATCCACATCGGCAGATCGGGCTGCACCGGCTTCGGGCTGATCGAGGCGCCGCTGAGCCGGTAGTGGACACCCGCGAAATCGACCGCGTCCTCGGACCACAGCCGGCGGATGATTTCGAGCCCCTCATCGGTCTTGCGGCCACGGGTCTTGGTATCGAGGTTGAGGGTGCGCCATTCCGGGGCGAGCGGGCTGCCGATGCCAAAGGCCGGCAACAGCCGCCCCTCCGACAGCACGTCGATCGTGGCACACTGCTTGGCCAGCAAGACCGGATCGCGAAACGCCAGCGACAGGACATTGACGCCGAACTTGAGCCGCCGCGTGCGCCCGGCCAGCGCCGCCATCACGCTCATGCATTCGAGGATCGGCTCGCGACTGACCATGCGGTCGGTCTGCCACAGCGAATCGATGCCGCCCGTTTCGCACAGATCGACCCAGCGCCAATAGCCGGCGACGCTGTCGAACGGAAACTCCATCAGGCCGAGCCCGATCGCGACGTTTCTCGGCATTGGCACTCTCCTCGGCCGGTTGGTGGCGCGCACGACCGGGGCAGCTCGTGACCCGGCGGCGCTGCTGCCGTACCCTATCCGCAGGGCGCTCGGCAAGGGCGCGGCACCGGCGCCGAATGTGCCCGCCTTTCGCCGCGGTTGCGTCACGATCGATTGACCGGTCCCGGCCCGCCCCCTATGGTGCGGCGGCCGCTGCGAGCCCGTAGCTCAGCCGGTAGAGCAACTGACTTTTAATCAGTAGGTCCCGGGTTCGAATCCCGGCGGGCTCATCGTGATGTGCCGGGGCGATCGGCGCCGCACGATGCCGCGGTGCGCGGACGATCAGCCGGCGAGGGCTTCGGCCTGGCGCAGAAGGCGCCGGTTCGGCGTGCTGCGCGGCCGGCTTGCGAGCCGCTCATGGGCGAGTGCCAGCGCCTCCTCGCGCCAGCCGGCGCGGCTCGCCGCCGCGGCCAGCGTCCAGTCGACGACATCGCGCTGCGCATAGCTGCCACCGATCCGCCACAGTTCGTAGCGGACCGGCAGCAGGTGCTCGGCGGCCTCGCCGTACCGGCCGCGGCGAAACGCTTCGAAGCCGCTGACGATCGGGATGCCGACGTCACGATAAAGCCCGGCCGCCTCGGCCTTGCTCGCCGCCGTGCCGCGCATCGCCGCGAGCCGTTGCTCGACCGCCTCGTCGCGACCGGCGCCCAGTTCGGCCATGGCAGCGTGGATATCGGCAAAGACAAGGCATTGCCCATCGGCATGATCCTGCCACAAATCGGCCAATTCCCGCCAGCGCTCGCCGGTAGCACAGTCCAGAAGGTCGAGGCGCCACAACAGCGCGGTTGCATTGGTCAGGCTCAGGCTCAGCGGTCGCTGCGTCGCCCGGATCGGGCCGTCATAAAGCGCCAAGGCCGCGTCGAACTGGCCGAGCTCGAGGTGGAACAATGCCTTGTGCCACCAGATGTGGACCTGGTTCATGTGGCCCGGGCTCGACCACAGCGCCTCGCGTTCGGCCATCCAGGCGAGCCCATCCTGCGGGCGCCCGGTCATCTCCATGACGTGGGCGACGGTGTGATGCGGCCAAAAGCTCAGCGGCTCGAGCCCGGCCGCTTCGCGCGATTCATCCTCGGCGCGAGCATAATCGCCGCCCTCTTCAAGCCCGAAGCCGTGAAATGCAAGCAGCGTCGCATAGCCCGGCTGGTCCTTCGACCAGAACGGCAATGCCCGCGCCGAGCGTGCCCGCAGCCAATGGAAGCGGCCAAGGAACCCGTCGCTCAACGCCGCACCCTGGTGCGCCAGAAGGTCGTGCGGATAGCGCATCAGGTGGCGATCCAGCACCGCGACGGCGGCCGCCCGCGCCCCGGCGGCGAGATGGCCGAGGGCTGCCAGATGCGCCGCCTCGCGCTCGTTGGCACGCAAGCGCCGGGTGGTTTCAAGTAGTGCCCGCACCTCGGTCATCAGCACCGGGTCGTTGGCCAGCGCCAGCACCCAAGCCTTGCCGAGATGCGCCATGACAAAGCCGGGTGACTCCTCGCGGGCCGCGTCAAACAGGCCGACCGCGTCGCCATGGACGAGGTTGAAAGCCCGCACCGCCGCATCAAAGGGACCCACCGCCGCCGCGGTTGCACCCGAGAGGCGGTGCCCTTGCGCGTCCCCGATCATACGAGGCTCCATGCTTCGCCCCACGCTATGCCCGGATGCCGAGCCCGTCGCGGCTCAGCTTGCGCGTCTGTTCGGCGATATCGATGCCATAAAGGCGCGCGGCGTTTTCACCGAGGATCTTGCGCTTGATGTCGAGGGTCAGATCCACGTGGTACTCCTCTTGCAAATCCTGCGGCAGCTGATATGCCATGAATTTCTCGATCAGCCATTTCGGCGACCAGATCGCATAGTCGCTGCCGAACAAGAGCTTGTCCGGGCCGAGCCAGAACAGCAGATTGGCGATGATCTCGCCAAAATAGCGCGGGCGCAGATGAACAAATGCCATCGCCACCGACAGGCCGGCATAGACATTCGATTCCTGTGCCGCGATCCAGCAGAAATCATCGAGCCGGGGCAGGCCGACATGCTCGACAATGAAGTTGAGGCCGGGAAAATCGGTGGCAGCGTAATCGACGTCATGAACATCGAAGGCGTCCGCGCTCAGCGGATAAACCGTCGGCCCCTTGTGCACATGAATATTCCGGATCCCCAGCTCCTCGGCCAAGGATAAATATTTGTAGGCCCAGGGATCGTTGAGGCGCCAGCCGCGCGAGCCGTCGCGCCATTCGGCGGTGTAGAGCTTGAGCCCGGAAATCGGGTGCTCGGCCATCATCCGGCGAAAGCCGTCGAGACCCGCCGCTTCGTCGCGCGGATCAAACGACCCGCACAACAGGAAGCGTTCGGGGTGCCTCTGCTTGACGACACCGTTCTGCAGGTGTGAATTGAAGCCGTTCTTGTAGAACTCGTAAAGATAGGTCGAGTTCAGGATCGCCATGTCGACATGGCCATTGCGGAACAGATCGTCGACCAGCGCCGCCTCGCCGTAGCGACAGAATTTTTCGAACGGCCACACCGCCTCCGCCGGGCTCAGCGCGCTGTGATAGGCGAAAAAGCACCGGATCCAGCTCTCGCCGTACTGGTTCTTCCAGTTCTCCGGGTGGGCGTCCCAGAAATGCATGTGGCCATCGATCACGAACAAATCCTGCCCGTCATGGCGGTACATCGGCGCCTCCGACAAATTGCGGCGATGGCAAAGCATCCTCGCTGCGCTGCAGGTTCGAGAGGGCACGGCAGAAAGCGCCGTTCGCCTCCATCGCCACGCGCATCGTCCGTGCGGCCGCGTAATGGGCCTCCAGCCGCTCGACCGACAGCTTCGTGCCGTCGAGTGCCACGATCAGCGGGGCAGCCGGATCGCAATCGAGGGCGAGTTCGGCCCGGCGCTCGAGGTAGCGCTGCAGCAGCACGCCCGCCGATCCGGCCTCGACCGCAGCGGAGCCGGGCCGGCGAACCACGATCGTATCGCCTGCAACCGCCACGTCGGCGAGGCGCAGCGCGCAAATCGTCGCCGCCGAGACGCCCGATCGGCGCAGGCCGTGCAGCAGGCGCTCCTGGCGCAGCAGGAATCCCTTGCGCAGAAAGGTGCGGCGCAGCGTCTCCAGGCTGCCCGCGCCCTCGATCGAAAAGGCCTCGGCAAAAGACCGCCCGGCATTGACCGCCGCCTCGATCTGCGCTGCCGCGCAATGATCGCCGAGACTGATGCGGACCCGTCGCACCAGAGGTGCAGCCTGCAGCGCGTGGCGCACGTCCTCGGCCATCAGATAGGCAAAGTTGACCGCGCACCAACTGGTCGGCAGGCGCAGCACGACCTTCAGATCACCGGCTCGCAGCCGCAGCGAACGGACAAACCCGAGTGCCAGGATCGACTCGTCCAGCTCCGGGTCGAGCACGCGTTCGAGCCGCCCGAGCAACGCCGCGCCATCGTAGCCGGGCGGGAACTCGCAGCTCGGGTTCTCGGGCATGGTCACACCTCCCTGCAATCGATACGGTGCGCTGTTCCGCCCTTCTCGGCAAGACAAAGCGGCATCGCCACGCCGCGCCCGACCGTCGGGTGACGCCGATCCCACCGCCGGATCCCCCCGCCGGATCCCACCGCCAAGCGACACGCCGGTTTTGCGATCGGCCGAGCTTGCCTTAGCATCCATTCCCGGGCGGCGCCGCGCGGGCGGCCGCACCACGGGAGGACCAGCGATGACATGCGCTCTCTATGTCGGTTTGCAGGACGATGACAGGATCGGGGTCTTCGACATCAACCCCGGCACCGGGGAGTTGACGCGCACGGGCGAGGTCACGGTCGCGGGTGGACCGTCGGTGCTGGCGATCAGCCCGAGCCGGCAGGTGCTCTATGTCGGCCACCGCGGCGCACCGGCGATTTCGAGTTTTCGCATCGACCGGCGTGATGGCGGGCTCGGTTTGCAGGGCTCCGTCGCGGTATCGCACGCACCGACCTTTCTCGCCCCCGACCGCAGCGGCCGGTACCTGCTCGCTGCCTATTACCAGGGCGGGTTTGCCGCGGTCCATCCGCTCGGCACGGACGGCACCGCCGGCGGCCCGCCGCTCGACCGGCAGGAGACTGCGGCCGGCGCCCACGCGATCGCCACCGATCGATCAAATCGCTTCGCCTTTGTGCCGCATATCGCCCGGCTCAACGACAACGTGCTGGAGCCGCCGCGGAACAATCCCGGCCCCAACATGATCCTGCAGTTCAAGTTCGATGCGGCGAACGGACGCCTCAGCGCCAATGCGCCGTTCCGGGTCGAGCCGCCCGGGCCGCTCGGCCCCCGCCACTACTGCTTTCACCCGACTCTCGACCTCGTCTATTTCTCGAACGAGCAGGGCTGCAGTGTCAGCGCCTTTCGGCTCGATCCGGCGACCGGCACGCTCGGTATTGTGCAGACGATCGGCAGCCTGCCCGAAGGCCATGCGGGGAGGAACACCTGCTCGCAGATCCACCTGACCCCGTCGGGCCGGTTCCTCTACGTCGCGAACCGGGGCCATAACAGCATCGCCGGCTTTTCGGTCGATGCGGCGACCGGACGGCTCGAAGCAATCGGGCATGTGCCGACCGAGCCGGTTCCCGGCGCCTTCGCGCTCGATCCCGAGGGCCATTTCCTCTACGCCGCCGGCACGGTTTCGGGGCGGCTGGCAGGCTACCGCATCGACGATGCGACCGGCGCTCTGGCACCGCTTCCGAGCTATGCCGTCGGCCAGCGCCCGGCGGCGGTGCTGACCACCCGTCTCGGCGACTGAGAGGTTGTCGCGGCACGGTCGGATTGCCGGGCAGCCGGGGCGGCGCGCTCAGCGCAGCGCAATCGCCTCGGCAGCCGGGTGACCCGGCCGCGCCACCAGCCAGAGCCGCACGGTCAGCAGCACCGCGACGACGGCGAGCCCGAGGGCAAGGCCGCACCACAGTCCGACGGCCCCCATGCCGAGCGGAAAGCCCAGCACCCATCCGCCGACAAAGCCCGCACCCCAATAGCCGAAGCCGGCGAGCAGCATCGGCGTCATCGTGTCCCGGTAGCCGCGCAATGCTCCGGCGGCGATCGTCTGCATCCCGTCGAATACCTGGAACACCGCGGCGACCGCCAGCAGGTGCCGGGCGATGTGGACGAGCTCGCGGTTGGCCGGGTCGCCGGGGTTCACATAGACCGCGATGATCGCCTGCGGCATCGTCCACAGCACGACCGCCATCATACCCATGAACCCGGTCCCGAGGCCGAGTGCCACAAACGCCGCGCGCCGCGCGGCCGCGGCTCGGCCGGCGCCGAGCTCGTAGGCGACCCGGACGGTGGCGGCCTGGCTCAGCCCCAGCGGCACCATGAAGCTGGTGCTGGCGCAATTGAGTGCCAGCTGGTGGGCGCCGAGCGCCGCCGCGCCGAGCAGGCCGATCAGGATGCCGGTGGCGAGAAAGACGCCGAGCTCGACCCCCATGATGCCGCCGATCGGCAGCCCGAGGCGCAGGATCTTGGCAAGCTCGACCCGGCCCGCGGCGGCGACACCGCGCAGCGGATGCACCCCGGCGCGCCCCGCCAGCACCCGCGTGCACAAGGTCAGGCCGATGAGGATCAGCCACTGATCGACGGCACTCGCATAACCGGAGCCGGTGATGCCGAGGGCGGGCGCGCCGAGATGGCCGAAGATCAGCGCCCAGTTCAGCAGCGCGTTGCCGGCGACGGCGCCGCATAGCACGATCATCACCGCCCGCGTATGCGACAATGCTGCCAAGAGGTTGCGCAGCACCGCGCAGCCGAGAAAGGCCGGGCCGCCCCAGGCGATCGCCCGCAGAAAGCTGCCGATCTCGGCGCCGAGCGCGGGGTTGTAACCGAAAGCGACGAGCAGCCGGTCGAGTTCGCTCAACACCACGATGAACGGCACCGCCGCGATTATCGCGAGGGCCAGACCGGCGCCACAGACGCGGTTCGCCGCGTTGCGGTCGCCGGCGCCGCGCGCATGGGCGACCAGCGGTCCGACCGCCGACAGCACCCCTTGCAGCATGATCCCGCTGCTGAAATACAGCATCGCGCCGAGCCCGGCGGCGGCCAGCGGTGCCGCTCCAAGGCGTCCGACCATCACCGTGTCGGTGACGCTCATCGCCGTCTGCGCCAGATTGGCGGCAGCGAGCGGGGCCGCGAGTGCCAGCGTCGCCCGCAATTCGGCGCAGCTGCCGGAGGGTGCGGCAGCGTGGCGGTGGCGCCGGGCGCGATCGAGCGGGTTCATCGGGCTCTCTCAGATCTCTATCGTGGCGGCGCCGCCGATCGGCGAGAGAGGCCCTGGAAATGGAACGGGGCCCCGACCGTCACCGGCGGAGCCCCGTTGTCGTCGCGTTTCGATGCGGTTCAGCGCATACACGCACTCCCGGACTCCGCGGCAATGCCGCGCGGGCGGGTGGTCTTCACCTGGCCAGGAGGTGCGCCGGTCATGTCGGGTTTCTAGAGCGGAGCAGGGGGCCGCGTCAACCGTCAGCCGGGTGCTCGCCCACGGCGCGCGGCGCGCGCGTCGTCACCGTCCTGATCCGGCCAACGGCGGTGGACCCATAGCCACAGTTCGGGCCGGTCGCGAATCCAGCTCTCCAGGGTTGCGTTGACGTCCGCCGTCAGCGCCGCGACATCCGCCGCGAGATCGCCGCTGCGCGGCAACGCCAGGGGCGGGAACACGGTCAACCGGAAATGGGCGCCGGCAAGCCGCTCGACGCGCGCCGGCAGCACGTCGCAATCGAAGCGCAAGGCGAGGAGTGCCAGCGCCGGCGTGGTCATCGCCGGCCGGCCGAAAAACGGCGCCGGGATGCCGTCGTTCAGCTTCTGGTCGACGAGCATGGTCAGGTGCTCGCCCCGCGACAGCACGGCAAAGGCGCGCCGTGCCGCGGCGGCACCCTTGGCGATGTACTCGCCGCGATCGTCGCGAAACCGGCCGATCAGCTGGTCGACCAGCGGGTTGTTGGCGGCCCGGTAGATCTGGGTGATCGGCAGGCCGTACTGTGCTGCCGCAAGTGCGCCGATCTCCCAATTGGCGATATGACCCGAAAAAATGATCATCCGCCGCCCGGCCGCGACCGCCCGGTCCAAATGCTCGAGCCCGTGCGTCTCGACCCGGCCGCCGGGTTGGAACACGCGAATTTTGCGCAGATGGGGATACTCGGCGGCGACCCGGCCGAGATTGTCCCACATGCCGATGACGATATTCTCGATCTCGCGATCCGAAAGCCCGGGAAGGGCGCAGCGCAAATTGCTCCGGGCGCGCTGCGAAACTCCGAGCAGCGGGCCGAGGCGAGACGCCAGCGCGGCGCCGAACGCCGATGCCCAGTCGATCGGCAGGAGGCCGAAAACGCCGAACGCCAGTGCCGCGGCGCAGGCTTCAAGGCGGTCGCCGAGCCGGCCCGGCTCAGCGCCGAGCGCGGTCGGGCTCGCCGCCATCGGCGATCTCCGTCACGGCGATCGGGGCAAGGAGGCTAGCCAGCGCCGCCGGGTCGGGCCAGTGGATTTCGATCTCCAGCACCTCGATCCCGTCACGCATCGACCGCGGCAGGCGCAAGAAATCCTTTGCGGTCGTGACCAGCACCGCGTCCTGCCTCGATGCGGTGCGGCGCAGCGCGGCGATTTCGCGGGCGGCAAACGGGTGGTGGTCGGGAAAGGCACGAGTGCCGGCCAGCTCGGCGCCGAGCCCCCGCAACATTGCGAAGAATTTTTCCGGGCGCCCGATCCCGGCAAAGGCAAGAACGCGCCGCCCGGCGAGGCGGTCCCCCGCGACGGGCCGCAACATCGCCGGGGCGGTCGGCCGACCGGCGGCGATGTCCACCGGCACCGACGGCTCGTTCGCGGCCGCGAGCAACACGATGCCATCGGCGCGACCAAGACCGTGCCGCAAATTCTCGCGCAGCGGCCCCGCCGGGATCACCCGGCCATTGCCAAAGCCGTAGCCGGCATCGACGACAATCAGGCCCAATGTCTTTGCCACCCGCGGGTTCTGGAAGCCGTCATCGAGCAGGATCGTCTCGGCCCCATCCGCCGCCGCCGCGACGATCCCGGCCGCCCGGTTGCGCGCGACCCAGCACGGCGCATGCCGGGCGACGAGCAGCGCCTCGTCGCCGACCGCAGCGGCGGTGTGGATAGCACGATCGACCCGCACCGGCCCGGCAAGACGGCCGCCATAACCGCGGGTCACGACATGGACCCTTTGGCCGCGCGACCCGAGCCAGGCGGCGAGCGCCATCACCACCGGGGTCTTGCCGGCGCCACCGGCGACCAGGTTGCCGACGCAGATCACCGGCACCGGACCGACGAAAGGGCGGACCAGCGCCCGGCGCAACCGGCCTGCGGCATCCCAGGCGGCGCCGACCGGCGCCAGCAGCTCGGCTGCGAACCCGGGCGGTCGTCCCCAGAACGCCGGGGCGGTGAGCATCACGCGCGCAGCGGCGGTGCTGCCCCGGTCAGGCTCTTGCGCGCGGGCGCCGCCGAGGCAGGACAATTGGCCGGGGCAGGGCAATCGGCCGGGGCTGGGCAATCGGCCGGGGCGAGGCGGTCGAGCCATGGCGCCAGCTGCGACAGCACGGTCTCGAGAAGGGCCTCGCCCAGCCTCGCGACGGCGGCCGCGGCCGCACCACGCTCGGCGCGCAGCTGGGCATCGGCGAGCAGTGCGGCCACGGCATCGGCCAGCTCGTCCGCACCGTGCACCGTCTGCGCCGCCCCGGCCGCCGCCAGCTCCGCCGCCATGCGCCGGCAATTGGTCATGTCCGGGCCGTGCAGGATGGCACAGTCGAAGCGCGCCGCCTCGAACGGGTTGTGTCCGCCCTCGGCGCTCAGCGACCCGCCGATAAAGGCAATCTCGGCGAGGTGATAAAACATGCCAAGCTCGCCGAGCGTGTCGGCGAGATAGATGTCGGTGCGCGGCGTGACCGGCTCGCCGCGGCTGCGCCGTGCGACGCTGAGACCGCGATCGGCCAGCATCCTGGCGAGGCTGTCGCCGCGCGGCGGATGCCGCGGCGCGATGATCGTCAGCAATCCGGCATGTCCGGCGACGAGCCGGCAATGCACGGCGGCGGCGATTTCCTCCTCGCCCCGATGCGTGCTGGCGGCGAGCCATCGCGGTCGCGGCCCGATCTGCCGCTCGAGCTGTCGCAGCAGCTCCCGATCGACGGGCAGGGCCGCACCGGCCATTTTCAGATCGCCGACGGTCGCGACATGGCGGGCGCCGAGCCGGCCCAGCCGCTCGGCCTGCTCGACATCCGGAACGAGGCAGCGTGAGAAGGCACCGAGCATCGGCTGGATCAGCCCCGGCCAGCGCCGCCAGCGGCGATAGGACCGCGCCGACAGCCGGCCGTTGACCAGCAGCATCGGGATGCCGCGGGCGTGCGTTGCCAGCACCAGGTTCGGCCACAATTCGGATTCGACCCAGACTGCCAGATCGGGCTGCCAGTGATCGAGAAAGCGCGCGACCCAGGCCGGCAGGTCGACCGGAACAAACTGGTGCCGCGCCCGTTCCGGCAGTCGTGCCGCGAGCAGCCGGGCGGAGCTGACCGTCCCGGTGGTGACCAGGATCTCAAGGCGCGGCCGGCTCTGCAGCAACCGATCGATCAGCCGCAGCATCGTTGTCGCCTCGCCGACGCTGGCGGCGTGGATCCACAGGAGCGGCCCCGGCGGGCGGGGCGCCCCGGGCGCGCCGCGGCGCTCCCCAAGGCGTGCGCCATCCTCCTTGCCGCGCCCCCGCCGCCGCTCCAGATAGGGCAGGACCAGCGGCGCCAGCGGGCGGGTCAGGACGCGATAGACGAATGGCAGCATCAGCGGCCGGCAGCCGATTGCGGCAGCTTTTTCGATGCCGCGGGCGCGGCCTCGCCGGTGCCGCCGGCAGCGGCCGAAGCGGTCGGCTGCAACAGCGGCGACGGTGCGTGCCCGACCCGGCGGTCGGCGTCGCGGACCATCTCGATCATACGGGCTTCGAGCAGCGAACGCGCCTGCTCGACCCCGGTATCGTCGAGATCGGCGGCGATCTCGATCGGCTCGCCCCATAGAAACACGCCGCGTCCGAACGGCAGGGCAATGACGAACCGGTCCCAGCTCGCCAGCACACGCTGCCGGCTCGTCGCGCAGGTCACCGGCACGATCGGCACCCGTGCCAGCCGCGCGGCGTCGATCGTGCCGCTGCCGACACGCAGCGCCGGGCCGCGCGGTCCATCGGGAGTGATCGCGACGCAGCTGCCGTCGCGCAACCGCTTCAGCATCGTGCGCAACGCAGCCGAGCCGCCGCGCCGGGTCGAGCCGGCGATCGCCGCAATGCCGAAATAGGACACCGCATCGGCGATGATCCGCCCATCGTGATGCGCCGAGATCAGCATGTTCATCGGCGCCATGCGCTGCCACGCCTTCGGGATCATCAGCATTCTCCCATGCCAGAAGACGCCGATGAACACCCTTCCCTCGGCCAGCAGCCGGCGCGGCAGTTCGCCGCCGACCACCTGCCAGCGATTAGTGCGATAGACGAGGCGGATATAGGCATGGATCGTCCAGGCGGCCATCTGCCGCAGCCGCGGATGACGCAGCAGGCGGCGCCAGCGGGTCGCTCGAGTGACGTTCAAAACCGTGCCGCGGCCACCGCCGCCGCAGCGACCGGCTCGCTGTCACCGGCGAACTGTATCGCGTGGAGCCGGGCATAGAGACCGTTGCGGGCCAACAGCTCGGCATGCCGCCCGCTCTCGACGATCCGGCCGCGATCGACGACGCAGATCAGGTCGGCACCCTGCACGGTCGACAGCCGATGGGCGATGACGAGCGTGGTCCGTCCGCGGATCAGTGTCCGCAGTGCCGCCTGCACCTGACGCTCCGATTCGTTGTCGAGCGCCGAGGTCGCCTCGTCGAGCAGCAGGATCGGGGCGTCCTTTAGCATCGCCCGAGCGATCGCCAGCCGCTGGCGCTGACCGCCCGAGAGCCGCACGCCATGCTCGCCGACCGGCGCATCGTAGCCGCCGGGAAGTTCGCGGATGAACTCGTCGGCCCCGGAGGCGCGTGCCGCAGCCTCAATCTCCGCGGTCGAGGCGCCAAACCGTCCATAGGCGATGTTGGCGCGCAGCGTGTCGTCGAACAGGGTGACTTCCTGTGTCACGAGGGCAATCGCCCCGCGCAGCGAGTCGAGCGTCACGCTGCGCACATCCTGGCCGTCGATCGCAATGCTGCCGTCATCGACATCGTAGAAGCGCGGGATCAGGTTGAGCAGCGTCGATTTGCCGGCCCCCGACGCCCCGACCAGCGCCACCGTGCGTCCGGCCGGAACCAACAGAGAGACACGGTCGAGCGCCACCGCGCCGGGCGCGTAGCCGAAGCGGACGCGATCAAAGCGGATCTCGCCGCCGGTCACCCGCAGCGGCCGCGCATAGGGCCGGTCGCGGATCGTCGGCTCGATGTCGAGCACCTGGAAGATCCGCTGCGCCGCCGCCAGACCCTCCTGCAGCGACGCATTCAGATTGGCGAGGCTTTTCAGCGGCTGATAGGCCAACAGCAATGCCGTGATGAACGAAAAGAAGGCGCCCGGTGTGCGCGCCCCGGCGATCACCTGGTGGCCGCCATAGAGGATCACGACGGCAATCGCGGCACCGCCCAGGGTCTCCATCATCGGCGAGGCACGCGAACGGGTGCGGGTCGCCCGGTCGATCAGCGTGAACACCCGTTCGAACAGCCCGGCGGCGCGACGCTCCTCGTATTCCTCCATGCCATAGGCCTTGACCAGGCGCGCGCCCTGGAAGGTCTGGCTCAGCAATGTTGTCAGCTGGCCGATTTCCGCCTGGGTGTTGGCCGAGACGCGACGCATGCGGCGGCCGATGCCGACGATCGGGCGGATCGCCAGCGGAAAGACGAAGAACGAGACGAGCGCCAGGAGCCAGTCCTGGTAGAACATGACCCCGACCAGGAAGATGACGGTCAGCGCGTCCTTGCCGATACCGCCAAGCACGTTCGCCGCGGCACCGCGCAGCAGCGCCGCGTCGTTGGTGAAGCGCGAGATCAGGCTGCCGCTCGGATGCGCGTGGAAATAGGCGAGATCGGCGCGCATCACACGGCTGAACAGCGCGATCTGGATGTCGGCGATGATGCGCTGGCCGACGCGGTTCATCAGCACCGCCTCGCCATAATCGGAGAGGCCCTTGACGATCGCGATGGCGAGTGCGGCCCCAGCGATGACCAGCAGCAGCGATGCGTCGCGCCCGACAAAGATGCGGTCGAGCACCGGTTGCATCAGCCAGGCGCGCAGTGCAGTGCTGCCGGCGGCAGCACCCATCAGCACAAAGGCGATCGCAATGCGCGGCACATGCGGGCGCATGAAGTCGCGGGCGAGGCGCCATACAAGCGCCATCGTGCGCGCGCCCCCATCGAGGATCGGCAGCTTTTTCAACATGGGTCCCCGCCGCCAGTGTTAATGGCGGGAACCTGCCTTGGCAAGCGCGCCGCGACCGGCGCACGCCACCCCCGGGCACCGGCCTGGTCATGCGCTGGCCGGCCGCCGCACTAGCGAGCGGGTCGGTGCCGGCCGCCGGTCCTATGCCGGATAGGAGACGAAGCACTTCTCCGAGGCGAAGATGTGGGTCTCGACGTAGTCATGCACGACCGGCTTGCGGTCGAGATGCTCCATCGCACCCATCAGCGCGCACCAGTTCAGCATCTCGTGCTGGCCGGCCTGCTCCATCGCGGCGAGCGGACGCCGGCGCCAGGTGTCGTAATCGCGCCGCGACAGCGCATCGAACAGCAGCCGGTCGGCCTTGTGGTCGGGCCACAGATAGCCGTTGGTCGGCGACAGGAAGCAATGCGACCAGCTCGACGACGCGATCAGCGCCACCCGCCACGGCGACTGTGCCAAGGTGTCGGCCACCGCTCGGCCCACCTCCATGCAGCGCCACGGATGCGGCGAGGGCGGATCGACCGCCTCGCCCGGATCGCGCGGCGGCATGAACAGCGCCGCGGTGCCGCCCTTGGCGTGCAAGAGGTTGCTGCCGTAGCAGTTGATCGCGAACGGCACCACCGGGTACGGGAAGCCTTTGCGGTCCCAGTCGAGATAGAGAAAGGTGTTGGTAAAGGCATGCGCCAGCTTGTGGTGCAATGGCTGGTAGGCATAGGCCATGTCGATGCCGCGCTCGATCAGCCCGGTGGCGAGATATTTCGCCATGTCGCGATGCCCGTGCAGTTCGAGCGCCCAATCGCCCGGTTCGCCCCAGCGGTTGGGCCGGCCGCCATTGCCGTTATGCCAGGGCCGGGTAGCGAAATCCTCGTCGTAGCCGAGGACGCAGAAGGCCGGGATGATGTCCTCGCGGAAGTTCTCGTACTGGTCATCGCCCCAGACCAGCACGACATCGGGGTTGAACGCGTCGAGCGCCCTGCGGATCGCGCGGAAATCCTCGCCCAGCCGGGCGCTGTAGCGCCGTGCTGCCGACAACCCCTCGTCATTACCGAGTTCGGCGACCAGTTCGGCCGGCCAGTTCGCCGGGTTCTTGTAATGCTCGGGCACGTTGGGTGCCGTCAACAGCCGGTGGAACAGTGCCGGCAACTGCTCGTCCGGCACCGTCAAGCCGGGATAATGCGTGCAGCCAAGACCGAGGATCTCACCCATTTCCCTGCTCCCTTTGCTTGCGCGTGCGGCATTGCGCCCGGCGCGGCCGTTCAAAACCAGGCCGATCCTACCCGATTTCACTCTTGTCCGGCAGCCCTGTTGATCGGCTGCCGCGCCCCGAACACGAAGACGAGCAATGCCGCAGCCATGACCAGTGCCATGATCAGCCAGGAGGTGCGGTAGCCGAGGGCGACCAGAAGCAAGCCGAAGACCACCGGACCGCCGGCATGGCCCATATCCCACAGGCTCCCGAACACCCCCATCGCCGATCCGTAATTCCCCTGTTTGACGAGATCTCCGATCATCGCCGTGGTCGATGGCGTGACGATCCCGGTGCCAAGACCGAAAACGACGCTGAGCGCGAGCAGCACGACAAAGCTGGCGGTATGGGGAATTGCGATCAGGGTCGCGATGCACAGCAGCGAGCCCGTCGCGACGAGCGGCTTGCGCGAGCCGAGGCGGTCTGACCGGCGACCCATGATCGGGCGGCTCCAGACCGACGCCACACCCTGCGCGCCGACAAGGACGCCGATCTCCCAGGTCGACAGGTGGATGGTGAGGGCGTAGAGCGGCAGGTAGGCCTGTACCGAGCCGATCCCCATCCACAACATCGCCTCGATAAGGCTGACGATGCGGATTTGCCGGTCGGCAATGATCTCGCGGATCCCGATGCCGAGACGGCCTACCACCTGCCCGAACCGGCGATATGTGTCCGGCTCGAAAGCAGCCGATGCAGCCGCCGGCCGCTCGCCGGGCACGCGCAACATCGCCAGCAGCGCCAGTATCCCGATCACCCCGGCGATGATGAAAGCGAGGTCGAAATCGGCGGCGGTCAGAGCCAGCACGGCGCCGCCGAGAACCGGTCCCAGCACCACCCCGGCATTCTCCGACCCGTTGTAGAGGCCGAGCCGGTGTCCGCGCTCATTGGGGTACACCTTGGCGACCAGCGCCGATGCGGGCGGTGCATAAACCGCCGTCGCCAGCCCGTGATAAAAACGCACCAGCAACAGCCCCGGCCAGGATATCGCCGCGAGGTAGAGGAACGGGCCGCTGGCCTTGACCAGCGCCCCGGCCATCATCAGCCGACGGAACCCGAACAGATCGGAGAGCGCGCCCGCGGGCAGCTTGACAAAGATGCCGGTGATCGTGACCGCGGCCACCAACAGCCCGATCAGCTCGACCGGCGCCCCCAGATGCTTCGCATAAAGCGGCGTTACCGGCGTGCGCATCATCTCATAGCTCAGCCGGCCGAGAAAACCGACGGTGCACAACGTAAGAAAGGGCGAGAAGCGGCGGGTCGGCGAGGTCCACTCGCCATACTGCGGCTCCGGTTGCGGCTTGGTCTCAGCCATCCGATGCCTCGGCTGATCGAGTCTCGCCCGGGGAAGGCGGCGCGTTGCATCCGCGCCGCGGGTGCGAGAGGTCAGGCGCCGGCGACGGTCAAATCGTCGATGCGCAGGGTCGGGGAATCGATGCCGGCCTTGAATTCGAGATCGTCGGCAGCGACGAGGCGAAGAAACATGTCCTTGAGGTTGCCGGCGACCGTCATCTCGCTGACCGGAAACGCGATCTCCCCATTGTCGATCCAGAAGCCGGCAGCACCCCGGCTGTAATCACCGGTGACGCCGTTGACGCCCATGCCCATCATCTCGGTCACGTAGAATCCGCTTTTGATGTCGGCGATCAGCTGCTGCGGGCTCAGCGCGCCGGGCTCGATCGACACATTGGTCGCAGCCGGGCCGGGCGGCGAGGAGGTGCCGCGTGCGGCGTGCCCGGTCGATTTCAGTTTGAGCTGGCGGGCCGAGCGCAGGTCGAGGAGCCAGGTCGTCAGCACCCCCTTGTCGATGATCGCACGGCGCCGGTTGGGCAGCCCTTCGCCGTCGAACGGCTTGGCGCGCAAGCCGCGCCGGCGGTGCGGATCGTCGATGATCGTGATCGCCTCGGCAAAAACGCGCCCCCCGAGCCGGTCCTTCAGAAAGCTGGTGCCGCGGGCGATCGAGGGACCCGAGATTGCGCCCAAGAGCGCCGAGATCATGCCGCGCGCCACCCGCGGGTCGAACACCACCGGAACCCGGGCGGTCGGCATCTTTCTGGCGCCGAGCCGCCGGACCGCACGCTCGCCGGCGCTTTTGCCGACCGAAGCGGGGTCGCGCAGATCGGCGGCGTAGACCGCGCTCGCATAATCATAATCGCGCTCCATCCGGGTGCCGGAGCCGCTGATCACGCTGGCACTGACCCCCGAGCTCGAGCTGTGGTAGCTGCCGGCAAAGCCGTTCGAGGCGACGAGCGCCACGGTCGAGCGGCCCCACCCGGCCTCGGCCCCTTCGGAATTGGTGACGCCTTCGACCGCCAGGGCCGCCTCCTCGGCGGCGCGGGCGCGCTCGATCAGCACCTCGGCGCTCGGCTCTTCCGGGTCGAACATGTCGAGAGTGGGCCATTCGCGGGCGATCTCGCCGGGGTCGGCGATGCCGCAATAGGGATCCTCGGGCACGGTCCGGGCCATCGCCACGACCCGCTCGACCAGCTCGTCGAGAGCCTTCGCCGAACGGTCGCTTGACGACACCACCGCCTGTTGCCGGCCGATGAACACCCGCAGCCCGAGATCGTGGCCCTCCGAGCGTTCGAGCTTCTCGGTCTTGCCGAGGCGGCGCCCATGCGACAGCGAGGTGCCCTCGAACAGCACCGCATCGGCGGCATCCGCCCCGGCGCCCCGCGCCCGCCCGATCAGGTCTTGTAAGAGATCGAGCGCGTTCGCTGAATTATCGCTCATCACACCTCCAACCGAATCAAATCAACGATGAGACAGCGCAGCCACATGAACAGCTCATTCCCCGCCAAGCGGAGACGTCAAACAATTCTCACCGTCTCACCACCGCGTTGCCAATCATTTCCAGATCGGCCGGCCGGAGCCGGGCAGGCCGTAGCTCGTCCATTTTTGGGTGACCTCAGCGATGACTGCTTCGGTCATGCGGATCGGCCGGCCCCACTCGCGCCGCGTCTCGGGTGGCAGCTTGCCGGTGGCGTCGAGGCCGATCTTGCCGCCGAGCCCCGATTCGGGCGAGGCGAAATCGAGATAGTCGATCGGCGTGTGATCGATCAGGGTGACGTCACGCACCGGGTCCATGCGGGTCGAAATCGCCCACATCACGTCCTTCCAGTCACGCGCATCGATGTCGTCATCCACAACAATGACAAATTTCGTGTACATGAGCTGGCGCAGGAACGACCACACGCCCATCATCACCCGCTTGGCATGGCCGGGATAGGATTTGCGGATCGAAACGACGGCGATGCGGTAGGAGCAGCCCTCGGGCGGCAGCCAGAAATCGACGATCTCGGGGAATTGCTGCTGCAATAGCGGGATGAAGACTTCATTCAAGGCCGCGCCGAGGATCGACGGCTCGTCGGGCGGCCGTCCGGTGAAGGTCGAGAGATAAATCGGGCTCTGCCGCATCGTGATCGCCGAGAGGCGGAACACCGGAAAGCGCTCGACCGCGTTGTAATAGCCGGTGTGGTCGCCATAGGGTCCTTCATCGCCGTATTCGTCGAGCGAAACGTGGCCTTCGAGCACGATCTCGGCCTGCGCCGGCACCTTGAGCGGTATCGTCTTGCAATCGACCAGTTCGACTTTGCGGCCGCGCAACAGCCCGGCGAACTGGTATTCCGACAGCGTGTCCGGCACCGGGGTCACCGCGGCCAGAATCGTGCCCGGATCGGCGCCGATCACCGCCGCCGCCGGCAGCGGTTCGCGCCGCTGCGCACTCCAGCGCTGATGGTGCTGGGCGCCGCCGCGATGCACCAGCCAGCGCATCAGGGTCGTATCGCGCCCCGTCACCTGCATGCGGTAGATGCCGAGGTTGAAGCCGTCTTCGCGGCGCCCGCCCGGGCCTCGGGTCACGACCAGCGGCCAGGTGATCAGCGGCGCCGGCTCGCCCGGCCAGCAGGTCTGCGCCGGTAGTGCGCCGAGGTCGATCTCGCCGCCGCGCAAGACGATCTCCTGGCAGGGTGCGGCGGCAACGGTACGCGGCCGCATCGCCATGACCGTCTTCAAGAGCGGCAACAGGTCGAGCGCCTCGCGCCAACCGCCCGGCGGCTCCGGCTGCTTCAGAAAGGCGAGGGTCCGGCCGATCTCGCGCAGCTGGCCGGGCTCGCGGTCCATGCCCCAGGCGACGCGCTCGACGGTGCCGAACAGATTGACCAGCACCGGCATCGGGTACTTGCCGCCGCCGTCGCCGACGACGTTCTCGAACAGCGCCGCCGGTCCGCCCTCGGCCAGAAGCCGGGTCTGGATCTCGGTCATCTCAAGGTATGGCGACACCGGCGCCCTGACCCGCGCCAGCCGCCCGCTCGTCTCGAGCCGGTCGATAAACTCGCGCAGGCTGGCATAGGGCATGCCGCGCTATATGGGTGGCGGTTTCCCGATTGGCGAGCGCGTCTCAGCCTGCGGGCGAAATTTGCCCGGCTGCAGCCCGGGGCCGGCGAAGCGCAAACAGTGAGGCGAAGGCGGCGAGGCACAGCCCTGCCGATAGCCATACGGCATCGACCCCGACCCGGTCGAGCAACAGCCCGAACAGGAATGGCGCCGCCGATTGCCAGACCCGCGCCGGCGCCGACAACAGCCCGCTGCGCAGCCCGTAAGCCTGCGGCCCGAACAGCGCCAAGGGCAGCGTCCCCTTGGCGATCGTGATCATGCCGTTGCCGGCGCCGTGCAACAGCGCGAAAGCGATCATCGCCGGCGCACCGAAGACCGCCAACAACGCGGCGCCGATCGGGTGCAGCACCGCTGCGATCCGCGCCGAGGAAACCGGGTGGAACGAGCGCAGCAGCCCGAACTCGATCATGCGGGCGGCGACCTGGGCCGGACCGACCAACGCCGCGGCGGCGATGGCAGCGGTGCCGGAGGCTCCGGCCGCTCGCAGCAAGCCGGGCAGATGCGCCGCCATCGCCCCTTGCACAAACCAGGTCGCCGAGAAGAAGAAAGCGAGGATCGGCATCGCCCCGGGCGGGGTCTCGGCCTGTTGCAATTCGGGCGCTGGCGGCGGCGGCGCGGCGGCGAGCGCCCGGCGCGGGATGACCAGCCAGTTGACCGGCGCCGCCAGCAACAGGTTTGTCCCGGCCCAGATCAGGCAGGCCGTCCGCCAGCCGAATGCGTGCAGGAACAGGGCGCTGGCCGGCCAGCCGATGGTGCTGGCAAAACCGGCGATCAAGGTGATGCCGGTGATCGCACCGCGCGCCTCACAGCCATAGAGCCAGGTCAGCGCCGCGAAGGCCGGGTCGTAGAGGCCCATCCCGATGCCAAGGCCGAGCACGATCCAGGCTATGACGAGACCAAGAAGCCCATGCGCGGCAGCGAGGATCGCGAGCCCGGCGGCGATGACCAAATTCGAGGCTGCCAGCACCGGTCTGCCGCCGTGGCGGTCGATCAGCCGCCCGACCGCCGGGCCGATCGCCGCCGACAGCAGCAATGCTGCAGAAAAGCAGCCGAAGAACAGGTCACGCGACAGGTTCAGCGCCGCCGCGATCGGCGGGCCGAGGATCGCCGGCATGTAATAGCTTGATGCCCAGGCGATGGTCTGGGTGCTGCCGAGTGCCGCGACGATGATGCTCCGGCGGGGGTTCACCGGCTGCCGCTCTCGACTGCCGCCCTATGCACGATGTGGCGGCGGCGGCGCGCGCCAATCTTGAGCTTGCCGCTCGCGCATTCGCCGGCACCCCAAATGGCCCGTCACGCCCGATAAAGCTGCGATCATCGTCACGTCACCATTCCGGCCATTCTGGTCCGGCCACTCTGGTCCGGCCATTTTGGTGGCGACTGCGATACGGGCCGCCGCCATCTGCCGCAGCCCCCATCTCGCATTGTGACGAAATCAACGACAATCGACTTGTGCTGACCACCAGGGTGAGAAAAACTCACTGGTGCCGGGCCGCATCCGGCGCTGCCCGAGGGCCGATCACGAAGATGCCGGGATCGGCCGTTCCGATCGGATCACCTGGTCAATGCTGCGGCGGCATCGAGCTGCCCGAGCCTTCGGTTTGCGGCCCATCCATGTTCCTGGCCAGGCCGCCGCGGGTGCTCGACAGTTCGCGGGCTTCGGCCAGATGCTGCTTGATGACCGGCAACAGCGACTGGGCGTAGCCCTTGATGATCGGGTTTTGCCCGCTGGTCGCTTCGGTCTCGAACACGCCCACGGTCTTCTCGTGGTCGCTGACCATGCGAGCCAGGTACTGGCGATCGAATTCCGCCCCGCTCAGACCTTCGAGCGTCTGATAAAGCGTCTTGTCCTGTGCGGTCAGCGTTGGATGCGGGATTTGCGGGATCTCTTTCGCCAAGCCTAGCAGCCAATCGTTGGCGAAGGTGTGGTCTGTCGCCATCCACCGGCCGAACTCCTTGACCGCCGGTGTTGCGCCCTTTTGCTCGGCCAGTTCGCCGAGCCGCGCCTCGGCGAGGTTGCCGGCTGCGGCCTGGTCGACAAAAGTCCTGTCCTGGCTGCTCAGGCTCCGCGACGGCACGCTCTGTGCCCAGGCCGGAGCGGTGATCAGCAGCACGCCCAGCGATGCTGCGCCGAGTAATCCTTTCATCGAAGCGATTCCCAGTCTGTTCGGAATGACCAGCCAACGCATCGCTGCCCGGTGCGTTCCGCCGGCACGCTCGCTATCGGTCCAGGACCTGCCAGACGGTGGTTTCGCGGACCTCGCGGTCTTCGATCTCGCGGCTGGTCGGCACGAGATAGCGGGCGATCTTGCGCAGCCCGGTCGGCGGCAGATAGGCGCGCCCCGGATCGCCGAGCAGGGCGAGGCAGCCCTGCGCCGCGCACCGTCTGAGCCATGCAACGGCGCGCTGCGCCATCTCCCGCTCGTAGCAGACATCACCCGCCGTGACGATGCCGCGATCCGCCAGGATATTGTCGAGCGCACCGTCGAGCGCATCGCCGGGCATCACGCTGACTGCGGCCTTGTTCAGCGCGGCATTGACGGCGATAGCGGCAATCGCGAACGGGTCGATCTCGGCGGCGCGCACCGGGCCGGCACCAGCCCGGGCGGCGGCGATCGCCACGAGACCCGAGCCCGAGCCGAAATCGAGTACCGGGCGCCCGGCCACCGTCTGCGGGTGGTCGAGCAGGCAGCGCGCCAGAGCCTGGCCGCCGGCCCAGGCAAAGGCCCAGAACGGCGGTGCTATGCCGTGCCGCGCCAGGCTCTCCTCGCTCGCCTGCCAGATCGGCGTGATCTCGCTCGCCAGATGCAGCCGGATTTCCGGCACCAGCGGCGGTCTCGCAATCGCAGTGTTGGCGCGGATGAACCGTGCCCGATCTGCGGCGGTGCTCACAGCAGATGCCCGGTGACGATCCCGGCCAGCAACAGCCAGCCCGCCGCGCGGTTCGAGCGGAACTTGGCGAGGCAATCGGCCGGGTTGTCGATATCGACGCGCAGCGCCTGCCACAAGAGCTGCACAGCGGCGGCGGCGAGCCCGGCCCAGTAGCAGCGGCCGAGCCCGGCGGCCACTCCGGCGAGACCCCATAGCAGCACCGCCGCGGCGTAGAAGGCGATGAGCCACGGCCGGGTGCGGGCACCAAGCGCCAGGGCCGAGGATTTGACGCCGATCAGTCTGTCATCCGCTTTGTCCTGATGCGCATAGATCGTGTCGTAGCCGAGCGTCCAGAACACGCCGCCGAGATAGAGCAGGACGGGTGGTGCGGCGAGCGCACCGGTCACCGCAGTCCAGCCGACGAGCGCACCCCAGTTGAAGTTGAGCCCGAGGAAAAGTTGCGGCCAGTAGGTGATGCGCTTCATGAACGGGTAGCTTGCGATCAGCCCGAGGACGGCGATGCCCAAGAGGATGCTGAGCCGGTTCAGGCTGAACAGCACGGCTGCACCGATCCCCAGTTGCAGCAGCAGGAACAGCAACGCCTGGCGCACGCTGACCGCGCCGCTCGGCAATGGCCGCAGCCTGGTGCGTGCGACCCGTGCATCGAAGTCGCGGTCGACGATATCGTTGAGGGTGCAGCCGGCGCCGCGCATGGCGACAGCACCGAGCGCGAACAGCGCCAAGAGCGCTGGGTCGGGCCAGCCGGTTGCGGCGAGCGCCGTCCCCCACCAGGCAGGGAACAGCAACAGCCAGGTGCCGATCGGCCGGTCCAGACGCGCCAGCCGGGCGTAGGGGCGCAAGCCTGCCGGCAGATACCGCTCGACCCAGTCGCCGGCGGCGATGTCGCTCGGATCGACCGCGACCGTCGCCAATCCGGCGCCGGGCTTTTTTTCCGCTCGCATGATCCAATCTTGGCGATTGGGTGGCCCCGGCTCAAGCCGCGGGCGCTACCAGCAGGGGGCCGGCGATGCCTGGGAGCCAGAGATGATCGAGTGCCGCGTGCCGCGGGTGCATCTCGAGGAGAGGCTGATGTCCGGTGCGGCGGTCGTGCTGCCGCCGGGGCCGGCGCACCATCTGCGCACGGTCTTGCGGCTCGCTCCGGGTGCGGCGGTGGCGGCGTTCAACGCGACGGATGGCGAATGGTTGTGCCGGATTGTCGATGGCAGCCGCGACCGGGTGGCGCTGCAAGTCGAATCACGGCGGCGCACGGCCGAGACCGAAACCGAGACCGATCTGTGGCTGCTGTTCGCGCCGATCAAGCGCGCCCGTCTCGACTGGCTGGTCGAGAAGGCAACCGAGCTCGGAGTCGCGGCGCTGTTACCGGTGTGGACCGCCCGGACCCAGGTCGAGCGGCTCAATCTCGACCGCCTGCGGAGCCATGCGGTTGCTGCCGCCGAGCAGAGCGAGCGGCTGTCGGTGCCGGTGCTGCACCCGCCACAGCCGCTCGGCGCGCTGCTTGCAGCATGGCCGCCGGAGCGGCGGCTGCTGGTGTGCGACGAGACCGGCGGCGGTGCGCCGATCGCTGCGGCGGTGACGCAATTCGGCCTCGAACCGATCGCATTGCTGACCGGGCCCGAGGGTGGGTTCGCCGAGACGGAGCTTGATTCTCTGGACAAACTCTCCTTTGTTATCCGGGTCGGGCTGGGACCCAGAATCCTGCGTGCCGACACCGCGGCGCTGGCGGCTCTGGCGGTGCTCCAGGCGGGCGCCGGGGATTGGCGCCCCAAGCGGGTCGGTTGAGCGCACCCGGCCGGGCAGCATCGGGCGACCAGCCAGCCCATCTCTTGGTAGCGATTTTGTGGTAGCGATTTTGCCGGAGTTTCGCCGAGCATGACGACGATGCCGAGCACGCCCGGAGAGCCGATCACCAGCAAGCGGCAGCTGGTCGAGCACCTCGAAGCCGGGTCGAAGCCGCCCTCGGCCTGGCGGATCGGCACCGAGCACGAGAAGTTCGTGTTCCGCCGCGCCGACCTGCGGCGGGTGCCGTATGACGGGCCGGACGGCATCGCCGCACTGCTGCACGGGATGACGCGGTTCGGCTGGAAACCGGTGGTCGAAGGCGGCAACACGATCGCGCTCGCGAATGACGCGCGATGTTCGATCACCCTCGAACCCGGCGGCCAGTTCGAATTGAGCGGCGCGCCGCTCGAAACCGTGCACCAGACCTGTGACGAGGTGCGCGAGCATCTGCGCCAGGTGCGCGAGGTCTGCGACGAGCTCGGGCTCGGCATGATCGGGCTCGGTTTCGACCCGAAATGGCGCCGCGAGGACATCTCGTGGATGCCCAAACAGCGCTACCGCATCATGCGCGACTACATGCCGAAAAAAGGCCGGCTCGGTCTCGACATGATGTTGCGCACCTGCACGGTCCAGACCAATCTCGACTATCAATCAGAATCCGACTTGGTGAAGAAGTTCCGGGTCAGCCTGGCCTTGCAGCCGGTGGCCACGGCACTGTTCGCCAATTCGCCCTTTGTCGAGGGCAGGCCGTCGGGTTTGCTGAGCCAGCGCAGCCAGGTCTGGACCGACACCGACCCCGACCGCTGCGGCACGCTGCCGTTCGTTTTCGAGCCGGGCTTCGGCTTCGAGCGCTATGTCGACTGGATGCTCGACGTACCGATGTATTTCGTCTACCGCGACGGTCGCTACATCGACGCGAGCGGCCAATCGTTTCGCGATTTCCTGGCCGGGCGTCTGCCGGCGCTCCCCGGCGAAATCCCGCTTCTCGGCGACTGGATCGATCACCTGACGACCGCCTTTCCCGAGGTGCGGCTCAAGACGTTTCTCGAAATGCGCGGCGCCGATGGCGGCCCATGGCGGCATCTGTGCGCGCTGCCGGCGCTGTGGGTCGGCATCCTTTACGATGCGACGGCGCTCGATGCGGCCGCCGATCTGATCGCCGACTGGACCGCTGCGGAGCGCGAGGCGATGCGGCGCGACGTGCCGCGGCTGGCGCTGGCAGCGCCGCTGCGGACCCGCACGCTGCGCGATGTCGGCCTCGAAATGCTCGAAATTGCCCGCGAGGGGCTGCATCGCCGCGCCCGACGCAGTGCGCTCGGCGACGATGAAACCCATTTTCTCGATCCGCTGTTCGCGATTGCCGGCTCCGGCCGCACCCCGGCCGAGGAATTGCTCGACGATTACCGCACCCGCTGGCACGGCGACATCGACCCGGTTTTCACCGATTATTCATATTGACGCTCTGGTTATTCGTATTGACGTTTCGGTTATTCATATTGACGTTCTGGCAGCCTGCACCTCCGACCGGCGCGTCATTGCGGTGGCGGCCCGGGGCATTGCCATCATCGCGGGCATAGCCATCATTGCGGAAGGACCGTCTGTTCAGGAGATCAGCCATGCCGACTGCCAACGACCTGCTGGAAATCCTCGAAACCACCGAGCCCGAGCGCCTCGCCACCGGCTTCATCTTTACCGAAGGCCCGCTGTGGCATCCGGACGGATGGTGGTATTTTGTCGATCTGCGGCGCAACCATCTGCACCGGCTGGTGCCGGGCCGGGCGCCGGAACTCGTCAGAACCACGATCGGCGGCAACGGCACAACCTTCGATCTCGAAGGCCATCTGATCGTCTGCGAAGGAGACGACCGGCGACTGACCCGCATGGACCCGGACGGCAAGGTCGAGACACTGGTCGACAACTATCGGGGCGGGCGCTTCAACCGGCCGAACGACGTGATCTGCCACTCGAATGGCTGCCTCTATTTCACCGACCCGGACAAGCGCCGCCCCTTCCACGAGCGCGAGATCCCGGGACCGGCCGGGGAGGACAATTTGTGGGATGGCGCCCGCGTCTATCGCCTGGCGCCGGATGGCAGCTTGAGCGTGCTGGCGAATTGCGAGTACCCGAACGGGCTGGCGCTGTCGCCGGATGAGCGCACGATGTATGTCGCGAATACGCGCTCCTCGCAGTACATCCACGCGATCCGGCTCGATGCGGACGGCCACATGGTCGGGCGCGGCATCTTCGCCGACCTCAACGAGGGCGGCGAGCCGGGCATCCCCGATGGGCTCAAGGTCGACAGCATCGGCCGGGTTTATTGCACCGGGCCGGGCGGCATCTGGGTCATGGCGCCCGATGGCCGGCGCATCGGCGTCATTCGGTGGCCGGAGCAGGCGGTCAATTTCGCGTTCGGCGGGCCGGATTTGCGGACTTTGTTCTGCTGCGCGCATAGCTCGGTCTACACGCTGCGCGTCAAGGTGCCCGGCAATCCGCATCCCTGGTACCAGCGGCGCCGGTCGTAACCATGTCCCGCACAGCCGGCGGCCCAATGCCGATGCGCCGTCAGGCGGCTGCCGCATCCCAGTTATAGATCCGCTGCAGCGTCTCGCCCATCAGCCGGGCGCGGTCATGGTCGGACAACCGATCGGTGACGCGAAACGCCTCGACCCCCTCCTTGTAGGTCAGCATGCCGACTGCGCGGGTCCAGTCGGTGCCCCACATGCAGCGCTCGAAGCCGAAGGCATCGAAGATGCGGGCGAGCGGGTCCCAGATGTCGCGGTATGGGAAGGGCTCGTGTGACAAGGTGCAGGCGCCGCTGATCTTTACCGCGACATTGTCGCAGGCCGCGAGCGCCAGGAGCTTGGGAAGATCGGCAAAGGGTTGCGCCGGCGGCGGCGGCTCGTGCGGCTGCGGCAGGCCGAGGTGATCGATCACCATCCGGGTATTGCGGTTGCGCGCCGCCAGTTGGCCGGCCTGTTCGAGGCGCCCGGTGCAGGCGACGTTGACCGGCAGGGAATGCTGCGCCGCGAGCGCCAGGACATGGTTGATCTTCGGGTCGGCAGGGTCGGTCGAGACGTTGTCGCGCAAGAAGATCCGGATGCCGACCGTGCCCTTTGTCGCCACCCATTCGGCGATCGTGTCGGCCACCGCGGCATCGGTCGGGTCGACCGGTTTGACCAGCCTGAACCGGGTCGGATGTGCGGCGTAGACCTCTTTCGCGTAGCTCGCGTCATAGCGGTACATCGAAAACGGCGAGACCAGGATCGCGGCGTCGACGCCGACGGCATCCATCGCCGTGACCATCTGGTCGCCGGTCACCTCCGCCGGTCCATAGAGGGTGCCGACCCAGGGCCGGCCCGGATGGTTGCGCTCATAGGCGTGGACCTGAGCATCGATCGTCGGCATCGCCTGACCCCTTGAGCAATTGTTGTGAACGAACGCCGGTCGGTCTTCCTGCCGTGCCGAGCCTTGTTGCTCCGTCGAGCAGGCCCTGTCACAGGATTGAACCCGAGGGCTCGAGACCGACCTGATTGCGGACGATACGCTGCCGCCGGACCATGCCAAAGCGGAACGTCGAAGTGCTCGTCATGGCGGCGATGGACCGGTTGCGGAAGGTGCTGCCGGTGATCCAGCGAGAATAGGGTCGACGAACTCGCCGCGGGCTGCACATCGGCCAATGCCGCATCCCACCAGCTGCGGTGGCAGCGGCGGCATCGCGCGCGATTACAACAGCTATTGCAATCCTCGGATCGACCCCGGCTGTTGACTCCGTCCGCCCTGTCTTTCACCGTTCGCAAGGTATTTTCGGCTTTGGACCACTCGCCATGAGCCCGTCGGACGCCGCGTGGCGGCAATTGATCTCAGCATTGCACGGTTCGGGCCGCAAGGCGGCGCTCGCGATCACCGGGGGCGGCAGTGGGGCGATCGGCGAGTTGCTGCGTGTTCCCGGTGGCTCGCGGCTCTTGATCGAGGCGCAAGTGCCTTATGACGAACAGGCGCTGGCGACGTTTCTCGGCTCGCCGCCGGCGCAGGCATGCAGCGCCGACACCGCCATCGCGATGGCGCAGACCGCACGGGCGCGTGCCTCGAGGCTGGTGTCGGGGACCGGTGTCGGGGCGGGCACCGAGCTGGTCGGCCTCGGTGCCACGGCGGCACTGGTCAGCGACCGTCCGCGCAGAGGCGAGCATCGCTTTCATGTCGCTGCTGCCAACGCCGCCGGCATCGCGCACTCCACTTATGTGCTGGCCAAGGGCCGGCGTGATCGCGCCGCCGAGGAAGACCTCGTGTCGCGCGCGATCGTCCTGTGGCTGGCCCGCGCCTGCGGGGTTGCCGCACCCTCGCCGCAGAGCCTCATCGATGCCGATGAACATTATGCGGAAACAGTTTATGCAGAGACGGGCGGCGCGGCCGTGGACACGATCGATCAACTCCTGGCGGGCGCGCTCGATCGCGTCACCGTCCAGCCCGATGGCCAGATCATGCTGTCGGCACCGCAGCCCGTGGTGCTGTTTCCGGGTTCCTTCAACCCGATGCATGACGGCCATGTAAAGCTGGCGCGGGTCGCCGAAGAACTGAGGCGGCAGCCGCTCGCGTTCGAAATCTCTGTCACCAACGTCGACAAGCCGCCGCTCCTTGGCGAGACGGTGAGGCACCGGCTCGCACAATTCGCCTGGAAGTCGCCGGTCGAGCTCACTAGGGCGCCCACCTTCGTCGAAAAGTCGCGGCTCTTTCCGGGGACGACGTTTGTGGTCGGCGTGGATACGGCAGAGCGGCTGTTCGGACCGAAATATTACGGTGATGACGAGGCTCGAATGCATCTGGCGCTCGAGGAAATCGCCAATTCCGGGGGCAGCTTTCTGGTGGCGGTGCGCATCGACGCGGGCGGCCGTGTGCGCGCGCTCGGCGACATCCCGGTGCCGCGGCGCTATGCCGAGCTCTTTACCGAAATCCCCGAGCACCGTTTCCGCCTCGACATCTCCTCGTCCGAGATTCGCGCACGCGCCGCGGGCGGTGCATAGCGAGCCCGGCGCAACGCTCAGCCAAATTACGCGGGATCAACCTGCCGGCCATTGGTGAAACCAGGGCAATCCGCGTGCGCGTGAGTCGACAACAGGCCGCGCCCGCTGCACGATGGGCTGCAAGGCCATACCAAGGAAACCCACAATGCCCGAGACGCCGACTTTTGGCCGCTATGCCGAACTCCCCTACGACCAGATGACGCCGGAGCAGCAGGCGGGGTACCGCTCGCTGGTGGAAACGCGCGGCGCCCTCGGCGGGCCGAACAAGATCTGGGTGCACAACCCCAAGCTGGCGAACGTCATGGGTCCGCTGGGCGCCTATTTCCGCACCGGCTATTCGCTTTCCGAGCGCGAGCGCGAGATCGCCGTCATCGTCATCAACAGCAAATGGCATTCGGTCTACCCGACCAATGCGCATGAGCGTGCCGGCAAGGCGGCCGGGCTGCCGGACGACAAGGTCGAGGCTCTGCTGTCGGCTCTGCCGACCTCGTTTTCCAATGCGCGCGAACAGGTCGTCTATGAGATGGCGACCTGCCTCAGCAATTCGCGCTGGGTCCCGAAGGGTCTCTACGAACGGGCGGTCGATGCGCTCGGCCATCAAGGGATCACGGACGTGATTTGCCTGATGGGCTTTTACACCAGCGTGTCGATGACCCTGGCGTTTTACGACGTGCCGGCGGGAGCGAGCGGCATCACGCGTTGAGCCTGGGAACTCGGACGGATCTGCCGTGGCAGGTCCAAGCTCCGACCCGACCCAAACGTCAAGGATTTGATCCCGGCGTCCAACCAGGGCCGCCGATCGATCGCAAATGGCCCGCCGCAACCGACCGCGCGGACAAGACCCGATCGAGAGCCCACCCAAACATCGCAGCAATTGCCGAAATCGGCTGACATCGAGACCCTGGCCGTCCGACGCTGTCGGCCTCGGCCGCACCCAGAAGCCAACAGAGGGAGAAAGCGATCATGACCGAGTCGCTCGAAGAACGGTTTCAGAACCTGCACGAATTCGTCACCCAGGCACGCACCAACCTCAATCGCAACAATTGGGATTATCTGATCGGCGGCTCGGAAACCGAGACGACCCTGGCGCGCAACCGTGCGGCGCTGGACGCCTGGGGGTTTCGGCCGCGGGTGCTGCGCGACGTGTCGAATGTCGACAGCGGCCGCACGTTTTTCGGCAAGAAGCTGCGCATCCCGGTGCTGTGCTCGGCCGTCGGCGGGCTCGAAGTGTTCGAGCCGGGCGGTGGCGCCACGGTTGCCAGGGCGACCCGCGAATTCGGCAACGGGATGATCCTGAGTTCCGGTGCGCATCCGGGTTTGGAAAAGACCGCGGAAGCCTCGGGTGACGGCTTCAAAATCTTCCAGCTTTACGTGCGCGGCGACGCCGATTGGGTCGATGACCATGTCCGTCGTGCGATCGCCAGCGGCTACGACGCGTTCTGCTTTACGATCGATACCGACAGCTATAGCCGCCGCGAGCGCGACATTGCCAAACGCCACCAGCGCCGCCGCGCGCGGATCAGCGTGAGCGATGAGCAGGCGCGCATCCACCAGGCGCGGTTCAACTGGCGCGACATCGAGCGAGTCAAGAAAAATTTCGACATCCCATTGGTGCTGAAGGGAATTGGCACCGCGGAAGACGCCAAGATCGCGCTCGAATGTGGCGCCGACTGCGTTTATGTCTCGAACCATGGCGGGCGCCAGCTCGATCAGGGCGTGGGCTCGATCGACGTCCTGCCCGAAGTCGTCGAAGCCGTCGGCGGCCGCGCCCGCGTCATGGTCGATGGCGGCATCTATCGCGGCACCGACGTGGTCAAGGCGTTGATCCTCGGCGCCGATATCGTTTCGGTTGGCCGGCTCTACATCTACGGTCTGGCCGCGGCCGGCGGCCCCGGGGTGGTGCGGTTGTTCGAGATCCTCGAGGATGAGATCCGCATCTGCCTGTCGCTGCTCGGCGTCACCGGCTACCACGAGCTCGACAAATCCTATATCCGTCCGGCGCGCCAAGTCGTGACGCCGCACGTCCACAGCGTCTTCCCGCACCTCAACCTGCCGCGCGAAACGTATTAGGGCGCCCCGATTGGCGACGATGCCCCGGTATCGTCGCCATCCGGCCGCGCTCGAACCGCATTTCGGGGAGGATCGGGCTCGTACCGGTCGTGGTGGCGCACCCAGTTCATGCCGAATCCGTCCTCGTCCCGGCCCTTGGGAGTAAGATCGAGCAGCCGGTAGGTGTGCATCATCACCTCGACGCCGCGGCCATAGGTCGAGTAGGTATGAAAGACCTCGCCCGCATCATCCTTCCAAAAGGCGCTGATGCCGGGCATTTCCTCGCCCGCGGGTGTGCCGCCGAAATTGTAGTCGGCCGTGCCATTGGCGATCTCGTCGGCCGTGAAGCTGACGTGGAAATCGCGGTTGAAGTCGTTGTCGTGCGAGGACACCCACGGGAACTTCCAGCCCATGCGCCGGCGGAAACGCTCGATCTCGGCCAGCGGCGCGCGCGAAACGGCGACAAAGGTGACGCCGCGCTGCGCCAGGTGCACGGTCGCGCCATCGGTATGGTCGGCCATGTAGGAGCAGTTCTTGCAGCCCTCTTCCCAGCCTGGCGCGAGCATGAAGTGCTGCACCAGCAGCTGGCGGCGCCCGGCGAACAGGTCGGCCAGCCTGCGCCCGCCGAGCGGCGTGTCGAACATGTAGGGCTTGTCGATCCGCACCCAGGGCAGCGCCCGGCGCTCGCGCGCAATCTGGTCGCCGAGGCGTGTCAGCTCCTTCTCGCGCGCCAGCAGCCGCTTGCGCTCAGCGACCCATTCGTCCTTGGAGACGACACGATGGTGTTGGGTGCTCACCTGTGAAATGGCGGTGGTGCCGGTCATCTGTGTTGTCATCGCCTTCGCTCCTTCCTTCGGCTGCCCAGTTTCGTGCCAATGGCGCCGCGGCGGTCACGCCGGCGCCGACCGGCGCCGCTTGCGTCACGTCCACTTGCGTTGCCTCCGGTTCCATCCTGCGCCCGTCCTGTTGGATCCGATTTGTGATTTTCTGCATCGTCTCGACAGCCCTTAATGCAGGTCCGGGATTTGCCGGGAGGAAAAATCGTGATGAAAAGCGGTGTCACGTTTATTGCGGTGTGCGCCGCATTGCTGGGGGCGGGGGCCGGATACGCCCAGTCCGACCAAGGTGGAACGGCGGCCGCATCCGCCCGGACTGTCGAGAGCGGAGCGGCGACCGGACTTCCGCAACCGGCCGCAGATTGCCCATCCTTGTTGGGGCAGCGGCTACCCGCCAGCGGGCAGACGACCTCCTATGTCTCGGGCGATGACGGTGACCTCCGGGCCGGGGCCCCGCTCAGATACCGGGACAATGGCGACGGCACGATCACCGATGAGAACACCAAGCTCATCTGGGAGAAGAAGGACCAGTCGAGCGGTGGTCTCCACAACTGGAACAACACCTATCCGTGGCAAGGGACCTGCTCGAACAACGCCAGCCGGGCGTGTGGCAGCAACGCGGATTGCGGGAGCGGGGCCGCCTGCACACCCTTGGGCGGCGCCCGATATACGATCTTCCAATGGGTCGCCCAGCTCGACACCCGGCCCTGCTTCGCCCACCATTGCGACTGGCGGATCCCCAACGTCAAGGAGCTGCAGAGCATCGTGGACTATGAGACCTACCTGCCGCCGGTGGCTGCTGCGTTCAACAACAACTGCACATCAGGCTGCACTGTCGATGGCGCCAACCATACCAGGGAGTGCAGCTGCACGCAGTCGGCCGGCCCGTCGCAAGGCTATTATTGGTCGGGTTCGAGCTACGCCCCCGGTCCGCTCGTCAAACCCCCCGGTTCGGTACTTGCCTGGGGCGTGCTGTTCGGCGACGGCGATGTGCTCAGCGCCGGCAAGACCGATCATGATTACGTCCGCGCCGTGCGCTGCGGCTCTGCGCAGTCGGACACTCGATGATCCGTGTGCAAATATGTTCGATCGCATCCCGTCGCCGCCGCGACGCCTCAGTTCGGCACCCAGGCGGCGGCGCGGATCTCACCGAATTCGCGGGCGATCTTGCGCCAGGAGGCGCCGGCATCCTCGGTGATATACACCTCGCCGAACAGGCTGAAGGCGACGATGCGGCCGGGCTGGGCGGGATGCGTCGCCAGACCCCATAGAGTGGCGTTGGGCTCTTTCGGGAGCGGCAGGATCTCCCAGGTCTCGCCAAAATTCGTGGTGCGAAGCACATGCCCCTTTTCACCGGTCGTGGTCTCGCCGCAGCCGGCGAACAGCACGCCAGGATCATCGGTCTTAACCACCATGCCGCGGGCATAGGGCAGCGGCCATTTCTCTTTGATGCCCAAGGGCCGCCAGCTTTCACCCAGATCGTTGCTGATAAACATTTCGCGTGCGGTACTGGCATAGAGGCGCTTGGGCTGGGTTGCCGCGATCGCCACGGCGTGAATGTCCGGGTCGTACAAGCCCCCATCGAGGTGCGTCCAGGAATCGCCGCCGTCGCGGCTGCGGAAGACGCCGTCGATTTCGACCCCGGCCCAGACCATCCGGTGATCGTCGGGGTCGATGACGAGGCTGGTCACAAAGGCTTCGCCGATCGAGCACTCCCGGGCAGCGCCTATCGCCAAACTCTCCCAGTGCCGTCCGCCATCGCGCGAGCGGTAAATCCCGGCCGGGCGCGTGCCGGCAAACAGGATATCGGGATCGACCGGGTCGATGGTCAGCGACCAGATCGTCGGCAAAGCGCCATCGCCGCCCCCGACACGCCCCCACCGCGCCCCGCCATTGTGGCTCACAAACAAGCCCGTATCGCCGCCTGCAAACACGGTCTGCGGCTCTTTGGGATGCGGGACCAACGCCTGGATGCGGCTGTTGAGCGGAAACGGGGCGCGATGCCGTGTCCACGACCGTCCGGCATCCGGACTGTGCCATACACCCCAGCCGGCCGTTCCAAGACAGATGCTGTAATCCGCTGCCATCGCCGCCTCCCTCGTCCCGGTCTGCGTCACGCCCCCAAGCCCGGCGTATCGACCTTTCCGATTGCCGCGGCTGACCGCGCCTGCCTGACCCGCTATGCGATCACTTTTGCTTCGCGCAATTCATCCAGCACGGGCCGATCATAGCCGAGGATTTGCGATAGCAGTTCGTCGGTGTGCTGGCCGGGGGTCGGTACCGGGCCAACCCGGCCGGGAGTTTTCGACATCTTGATCGTCGCCCCCGGCAGATACATCTCGCCGGCCACCGGGTCCGCCATCTTGACCAGCATCTCGCGTTCCCAAAGATGCGGGTCCTCGGCCACCTGGGGGATCGTCTTGACCGGCGCCACCGGGATATCGGCGGCAACAAGCGCCTCGCAGATCTCGTCGACGGTGTGGGCGAGGCACCATTTCGCGACCGCCTGGCGTGGCGAATCGGCGAGGCTCATCCGCCCGGTAAAGGCGCCGGTATTGGCGATCGCGTCGGGGTTGCCGGTGGCGATGCGCAACAGCCGCGAGCCCATCTCGCGCCCCGAGGCCGAGATCACGACATGGCCGTCCTTGGCCTCATAGGGCGGGCGGCCGCCCTCGCCGCCTTCCTCGCCGGTCGCGAGATAATAGGAGGTCGGGATCTCGACCATGGTCAGCGCCGAATCCAAGAGGCAGACATCGACGACCTGGCCCTCGCCGGTGCGGTCGCGGTGATGCAATGCCGCAAGCATGCCGATCGTCGCATGCAAGGCGGTATAGCGATCGACGATCGAGGAGGCGGTGCCGAGCGGCCGGCCGATCGGCGTGCCCGTCAGATGCATCAGCCCGCTCATCGCCTGGCCCAAGGGATCGAAGGCCGGGCGGTCGCGATAGGGACCGTATTGGCCGAACCCCGAGACCGAGCCGAGGATGATGTCGGGCTTCAATTCGCGCAGCCGCTCATAACCGAAGCCCATCTTGTCCATGACCCCGGGGCGGAAATTCTGCAATATGATGTCGGCGGTCTTGACCAGTTCGGCGAAGATCGCCTTGCCGCGCGGCGTGCGCAAATCGAGGCACAGGCTCTTCTTGCCGCGATTGTAGACCGAGAAATAGACGCTCTGACCGCGCACCAGCGGCGGCGATTTGCGGGTCTCCTCGCCGCCCAGCTTCTCGATCTTGATGACTTCGGCGCCAAGGTCGGAGAGGATCATGCCGCCGCGCGGCCCGGCCTGATAGCGCGCCAGCTCCAGCACCCGGATTCCATCGAGAGCCCCGCCCATCACCGCCTCCATGCCTTTGCGACCAGCCGATTTGGCGTCGCGCCACACCGCCCTTTGGGTTGAGCTAACACCCGGTTGCGCATAGTGTCAAACCACTGCGATCCGCGCCGGAGGCGAACGAAATGGCTAACCAAAACATTCTGAGCGAGCATCGCGACGGCGTTGCCTTGATTACGCTGAACCGCCCCGAAAAGCTCAACGCGCTGAGTTTCGACCTGGTCCGCGAGCTCGACGAGGCACTGAGCGCCTGCGAGAAGAACGAAGCAGTCAAGGCGGTGATCCTGACCGGTGCGGGCGAGCGTGCCTTTTCCGCCGGCGCCGACATCCACGAAATGGCCGACCTCACGAGCGAGGAACTGGCGCAGCGCCAAGCGTTTCGCAGCGAGGCGACCTGGCATGTCGCGACCTTTTCGAAACCGCTGATCGGCGCCATCAACGGCCTTGCTTATGGCGGTGCGGCGTTGCTCTGCTCGACCCTCGATCTGCGCATCGGTTGCGAGCGCACCCAGTTCCGTTTTCTCGCGGCGAGCTACGGCCGGGCCAACTCGACCTGGTCGCTGCCGTTGCTGGTCGGTCTGCCGAAAGCCAAGGAACTGCTCTATACCGGCCGCGTCGTCGGCGCCGAGGAGGCGGAGCGGATCGGGTTGCTGAACCAGATCGCGTCGGCGGCGCGGCTGATCGACACCGCAATCGAGATGGCGCAACAGATCGCCAAAAACGACCCGCGCATGGTGCAGGGCATCAAACGCCTGCTGCACGAACAGATCGGCATGGGCTGGCGCGAGCGTTACGGCAATGAAGAGGATGCCCGCGCCGGCTGGCTCGCGGCCGGCCATCCGCGCGAAGGCTTCCGCGATTTCCTGAGCCGCAAGCCCGGCCCCGGCTGACGAGTGCCAGGGAGGCAGTGCCAGGGAAGCGAACGTCCGCTCGGACCCGGATTCTGTTCACAGTATGGAAAGTATTCTGGCAATAAAGTATTCGGGATCATATTGCGCCAGGGCTCAAGGAATCGATGCAAATAGCGGTTGACTCTCCTCGGAAAGTGCAGCACTGAGCAAGCGTTCCTCGGCGTAGATCAGACGGTGGATGGCATTGGACCGGCGATCTCTCGGTGCTGATCGGGCTGTGTCACCAGCTCCTCCGCAACGATGCTGACACCTCATGCGGCGGCGGCAGTCGCCGAACCGGCCGCGCTCGGTGCGCCGGCGCCTAGCGGCCCGGATCCGGTTTCCGGTGGTCTCGAGCTCAGCGTCGTCGTCCCGACCTTTAACGAAAGCGGCAATATCCAGCTGCTGCTGACGCGTCTCGACGAGGCGCTACGCGGGATCGCGTGGGAAGTCATCTTTGTCGACGATGATTCGCCGGACGGCACCGCCGCCGCGATCCGGGCGCTGGCGCAGACCGATCGGCGGGTGCGCTGCCTGCACCGGATCGGGCGCCGCGGACTGTCGACTGCGGTGATCGAAGGCATGCTTGCCAGCAGCGCTCCCTATCTCGCGGTTATCGACGCCGATCTGCAGCATGACGAACGGCTGCTGCCGCTGATGCTGGCGATGATCAAGGCCGAGGAGCTCGATATCGTGGTGGGGAGCCGGCATGCCGCGGGCGGCGGCGTCGGCGATTGGGACCGGCGGCGGGTCGCGATCAGCGGTTTGGCTGCGCGGCTTGCCCGTCTGGTCGTCGCCGCCGAGCTCGCCGATCCGATGAGCGGCTTCTTCCTGCTGTCGCGGCCGGCTTTCGAGAGCGCGGTGAAACACCTGTCCGGGCAGGGGTTCAAGATCCTGCTCGATTTGTTCGCTTCGACCCCGGTTGCTTATCGGTTCAAGGAAATCCCCTACGTGTTTGGCCAGCGCCACCACGGCGAAAGCAAGCTCGATACCCTCGCCGTCTGGGAATACCTGCTGCTGCTTGTCGATAAAATGCTCGGCGGCTATATCCCGATCCGTTTTGTTTCATTTGCGGCGGTCGGCGCGTCGGGTGTCGCTGTCCATTTCCTGGTGCTCTATCTGGGGCTGAAGGCGCTTGCATTTCCGGCTGCTCAGGCCGTGGCCACGTTCCTGGCGATGACCAGCAATTTCGTGCTCAACAATATGCTGACCTATCGTGACCGCCGCCTGACCGGTGCGCGGTTTGCAACCGGGCTTTTGTCGTTCTATGCGGTGTGCAGCCTCGGGGCCGTGGCCAATGTCGGCATCGCCTCGGCGGCGTTTGCCCATCACTACACCTGGTGGCTGTCCGGGCTCGCCGGCGCTGCGGTTGGCGTCGTGTGGAACTATGCCGTCTCCTCGGTTCTGACCTGGCAGCGGCGCTGAGCATCGCCCCGCACCGGTATGGACGCGCCGGTATGGATGGGCCGGTATGGACGGGCCGGTATCAGCAAATGCCCCGGTCAGTCCGGCGATTGGCGAAAACCGGTGTGCCGGGTTGCCGGTGAAAATGCTTGCCCCGGTGTGCCGTCGATCTATTTTGGCGGATATGGCGATGCGCTTTGGCAGAGGTGATCCGTCGATGGATACGGGCGAGCCTTCGATCCTGGCCGATACGATCGCGGCGATCGGTGCGATTCTCGGTCCTGAACTCGAGACGATCACGGTCGAGCGCGCCGTGGTCGGGCTGTTCTTTACCGGGGTCAAGCTCGCCAACGGCGTTGCCGGCGCCTGCGCCACACCGCTCAAGTCGATCCCCGAGGCGGTGTGCTGCCCGAGTTCGGCGATGGCGATGCCGTTCCCGGGCAAGCTTGCCGGTCGGCGCGCTGCCGATCTTGCCCGCGAGGCGCTGGCAACGCAGGGCATCCGCCGCGCTCTCGGCATCGCCGCGGTCAACGCGCTCGCCGATTATTGCTGGCAGCGCCGGCCGCATCCCGAAATGGTGCTGCAGGACAACATCGACGCCTTCGACGCCACCGAAATCCGGCCCGGCGACACGGTCGTCGTGGTCGGCGCGTTTGTCCCGTTCCTGAAAGAGCTGAAGCGCCGCGGCCAGCCTTTCCTGGTGCTGGAGCAGGATCCGGCGACGCTGAAGCCCGATGAATTGCCGTTCTTCCGCCCGGCTGAAATGGCTGCCGAAATCCTGCCTTCGGCGGATGTCGCGCTGATCACTGGATCGACCCTGGTCAACCGCACGCTTGAAGATTTGCTGCGACTGACCCGACCCGAGGCACGCGTGACCATCGTCGGACCCACGGTCGGCATGCTGCCCGATGGGTTCATCGCCCGCGGTGCCGATGTGCTGGGCTGCGTGCGGATTACGGCACCCGACAATTTTCTCGATCTCTTGGCCGAGGGCGGCTCCGGCTATCACTTCTTTGGCCGCTCGGCGCGGAAGGTGGTGCTGTCGCGCCGGCCGTCGCAGACGCTGGCCCGGGTTGCCTGAACCCCGATTGTCCTGAGCCGGATCGCCGCCCTGAGGCTGCCCAAGGGCTGCGACCAGCCGGGTCGGCGCGAGGGTCGGGTCGGCGCGGCGGCCTAACCTACGCTCAGCGCCAGCCGGTGGGTCTTGCCGCCCTTTGTCCCGGAGGGTTCCCGGGCGGGGTCGGCAAGTGCCGCCGACAACGCGGCGATATCCTCGGCGCCGGCCGTCCGCGCCGCAGCTTCGACCGCGCGATAATGTTGCACGACGGCGTGACCGAGTTCGGTCAGCGAGGCGCCGCCGCCATTCTGGCCGCCGGCCTGAGAGGCGACCACCGGCTGCCGGAAGCAGTGGTTGACGCTGTCCACCAGCAGCCAGGCACGACGATAGGACATGCCCATCTGGCGCCCGGCAGCGGCGATCGAGCCCAGGCTGTCGATCAGTTCGAGAAGCTTGATCTTGCCCGGGCCGATTGCCCGATCCTGGTCGAAATCAATGCGCAAGGTCAGCCTCGGCATGAAAGCACCTCCATCCCGGCCGGCCGCCACCGTGCGCGCCGGCTAATCTGCCCCGCCCCGGTCAGCTCCGCGATCGTGGTCTTGGTCCAAACCGTCGGGAAGATCAAGCGCCGCGCCGCCGCTCCGCCGGCGATTCCTTTACCGCGGACTGGTCATGTCGCAACCCGGCTTGCGCCGAGCGACCGCTTGGCTGTGTCGGCCCGCCGCGCCAGGTTGTCCGTTGTTGCCCGCACCTTCCCGGGTTGCTACGGCGCCCGGCGCTGCGTTCGCGGCGCCAACAAGGCGATGTAGTCCCAGGCGAGGGTAGCCGCGGCCAGCGCCGTGATCTCGGCGTGATCATAAGGTGGCGAGACCTCGACGATGTCCATGCCGGCAAAGCGCAGGCCTGCCAACCGGCGCAGGATCGCGCGCGCCTGCCAGGTCGCAAGCCCGCCTACCTCCGGGGTGCCGGTGCCCGGTGCGAAAGCCGGGTCGAGCGCATCGATGTCGAATGTCAAATACGCCGTCGCATCACCGATCACGCCACGGATCCGCCCGGCGACCGCCGCGGGGCTGCTCTCGTGAACCTCGTCGGCAAGGATGATCGTGACCCCTTGGCCAACCGTCCAATCGTGCACCTCGGCCTCGACCGGTGACCGGATGCCGATCTGCACGGTCCGGCGCGGGTCGATCAGCCCTTCGTCGATCGCATGGTAGAATGGCGAGCCGTGACCCCAGGCGAGGCCAAAGCTCTCCGGCCAGGTATCGACATGGGCGTCGAAATGCACCAGCGCCAGCGGTCCGCGTCGCCGCGCCAATGCCCGCAGCAGGCCGATCGTGATCGTGTGATCGCCACCGAGCGCTACCAGATGCTCGATCGGCGCCGCCTGCGCCTCGATTTTTTCAAGGCTGCCGAGGATATCGCCATGGGCGATCCGAAAATCGCCGATGTCGGCGAGATCGTCTGCCGCCGGGTTGTGGAAATTGGCCGGGTGCTCGCCATCGCACAGCATCCGGCTCGCCTGCCGGATCGCGGCCGGGCCGAACCGCGCACCCGGCCGGTTCGAGGTGCCGAGATCGTAGGGAACCCCGGCGACGCAAATCGCGGCGTCCGGATCGCTGCGATCAAGACCGAGAAAGCTCGGGCGCACCGCAAAAGTCGGAACTTGAACCATAGAATTGATGTAAGGAAAGCCGCCAGAGAATCAATATGTGGAAATGTTTCCAAAATGTTTCAGGGATCCGGAAGCAACATGGTCCTGCCGCCGGCCGCGCCAAAATCAACGAAAGAACGGGGGTGGCGCCTGTAACACCGGCGCTGCCGCATCGAGGATCGCGCGGCGGTCGCCCGAGCGCGGCGGATAGATGCGCTCGCGGTTGACCATGATCTTGGTGCGCTTGGCGGCGGCACCCTTGACCGCGACCCGGCGGTCCCAGCCGGCGGTGCAGACCGCACCCCAGGGGCCGAGATCGAGGATCGTCGTATACCAGTCGATCGCCAGCGGCAGCAGCGGCAGGCCCAGGAGGTGGCACACAACGTTATGCCCGGCAAAGCGGCCCATCGGGCGGCCATGCTGGCACGACATGACGCAGGAATGGGTGCCGTCGATCGGAAACCAGGCGGCATCGCCGGTCGCGAACTCGGCCGCCATCCCCTTGACCTTTAGCGAGGGATCGACCGGAACCCGGCCGAAGCGGTCGCGCTCGACCGGGAAGCAGGCGGTCAGCGGATGTGCTTGCATGCCGGCACACCAGACGATCGTCGCGGCCTCGATCCGCTCGCCGCCGGTGAATGTGGCGCCATCCGCGTCGATCGCGGCGACCGACACGCCCGGCCGGCGTTCGACACCGAGCGCCGATAGCGCCTCGTCGATGACCGCGCGGGCTTCCCCGCCCATGTCGGAGCCGATCCAGGGCTGCCGGTCGGCAATGATCACATGCGGCTCGCCGGGCCCGCCATCGAGTGCCGCGCGCAGCTTGCCGGGCATCTCGGCCGCGACCTCGATCCCGGTCAGCCCGCCGCCGATGACGAGTGCGGTCCACTGTCCGGGAGAGGGCCGGTGGCCGGGCAAAGACGCGATATGGGCATTGAGGCGGCTGCCCGCCGCGTAGGTGTCGACATCGAAGGCGTGTTCGGCGAGACCCGGGATCGGCGGGCGCACCAGCCGGCTGCCGAGCGCGAACACCAGCCGGTCATAAGGCAGGGGAGGCGTGTCGTCGGCGCAATGCACCCGGCGCCCGCCCAAGTCGATATCGGCGATTTCGGCTTCGATCCGCTCGACGCCGATCGGACCCAGGACCTCGTCAAGCGGCACCCGCGTGCCGTCGAGCTCGGCCTCGTAATTGCGCACCCGGATCGAATGGAACGCGCTGCGGTCGATCAGCGTCACCGCGACGCGGTCCGGACCGATGCCGAGCTCGTCCAGTTTCCGGGCCGCACCGATCGCCGCCCACAACCCCGAGAAACCGCCACCAAGGACGACGACACGCTGCATGCCGCCGCTCCTCTCGGCGTGGCGTGTCAGACCCGTTCGAGCACGGCGGCGATGCCCTGGCCGACACCGACGCACATCGTGACGAGCGCATAGCGGCCCTGGATGCGCTGCAATTGGCGCGCCGCGGTCAGGCAGATGCGCGGTCCCGACGCGCCCAACGGATGGCCGATTGCGATCGCCCCGCCATTCTGGTTGACCCGGCTGTCGTCGAACGACAGGTCGAGCCCGCGCAGACAGGCCAACACCTGGGCGGCAAACGCCTCGTTGATCTCGATCACGTCGATGTCGGCGAGGCTGAGCCCGGCGCGGGCCAGCGCCTTTTTCGAGGCTTCGACCGGGCCGATCCCCATGACCCGCGGCGGTACCCCGGCGACCCCGCTCGACAGGATGCGCGCGACCGGCTCGGCCCCGGCGGCGTCACCGGCCTTGCGGCTGGCGACGATCATCGCCACGGCACCATCGTTGATGCCCGAGGCGTTGCCGGCGGTCGTAACACCACCCTCTTGCAGCGGGCGCAGCCGGGCAAGTCCGGCGAGGTCGGTCTGCGGGCGCGGATGCTCGTCCTCGGCGACTGTGACCGGGCCCGACCGCCCGGCCGGCACCGCGACGGGAAGGATCTCGCCGGCGAAAAAGCCGTCGGCCTTGCCCGCCGCGTATTTCTGCTGCGAAGCGGCGGCAAAGGTGTCGCATGCGTCGCGCGTGATCTGATAATCGCGCGCCAGGTTGTCGGCGGTCTCGGGCATCGTGTCGGCGCCGAACTGGCGCTCGATCTTCGGGTTGGGAAAGCGCGCGCCGATCGTCGAATCGAAGATGCGGCCGTCGCGGCTGAACGGGCCCTCGGCCTTGTTCATGACAAAGGGCGCGCGGCTCATGCTCTCGACGCCGCCGGCGACAAACACCTCGCCCTCGCCGCAGGTGACCGCCTGTGCCGCCATGATGATCGCGTTGAGCCCGCTGCCGCAATTGCGCTGCAAGACCGAGCCGGCAACCTCGATCGGCAGCCCGGCGAGGAGCCCGGCATGGCGCCCGACACAGCGGCTGTCCTCGCCCGCCTGGTTGGCGCAGCCGACCACGACATCCTCGATCCTGGCCGGGTCGAACGGGCTCTCTTCGACGACCGCGGAAATGACCGCAGCCAGCATGTCGTCGGGGCGCAGCCGGGCGAGCGCGCCGGCGTGGCGACCGAACGGGGTGCGAATGCCGTTATAGAGATACGCGTCGAGCATGAGCCGGTTCCTCCTCGCCCTTTTCTCCGCGCGCCGCGGCACCGCTGTCAAGGCCCCGCCATCGGCCCCGTCCTCGCGATCGGCCGCGTCCGCGCGATTGGCCCTGCCGCGCGCCTCGCGGTAGCGGGCGAGGCGGCTCGCCGCGATGCAGCCTTTCGTGGTATCAAGCGCATGCTAACCGAGTGCCTGCCAAACGAGCTGGGCCGCATGCCGCACGATCATTCGGCACATCCGCATGCCGCGCACGCGCATCAGGCCGCCGATTATGGCCGCGCCTTCGCGATCGGGATTGCGTTGAACCTCGCCTTTGTCGGCGGCGAGGCGGTCGCCGGGATCCTCTCCCATTCGCTGGCGCTGTTTGCCGATGCCGGTCACAATCTCGGCGACGTGTTCGGGCTGGCGATGTCGTGGGCAGCGGCCTTGCTGAGCCGGCGTCGGCCCTCCGGCCGGTTCACCTATGGCTGGCGCTCGAGCTCGATCCTCGCGGCACTCGGCAACGCCGTCTTGCTGCTGGTCGTGACCGGCGGCATCGCCTGGGAGGCGCTGCTGCGCCTCGCCCGGCCGGTCGCAGTGTCGGGCGACATCGTCGCCGCGGTCGCCGCGGTCGGTATCTTCGTCAACGGCACGACGGCACTGCTGTTCGCCTCGGGACGCGGCCGTGACCTCAACGTCAAGAGCGCCTTTGTGCACATGGCCGCCGATACCCTCGTCACGATCGGGGTCGTCGCCACCGGGCTCGCGATCGCGCTGACCGGTTGGCCGTGGCTCGATCCGGTGGTTGGTCTCGTGGTTTCGGCGATCGTCGTCATCGGCACCTGGGGCCTGTTGCGTAGCGCGATCGGGCTGGCGCTCGACGCCGTGCCAGAGGGGGTCGACGCCGCCGCGGTGCGGGCCCGGTTGGCGGCCGTGCCGGGGGTTGCCGGGTTGCATGATCTGCACATCTGGGGGATGAGCACGACCGAGACCGCTCTCACCTGCCATCTCGTCATGCCGGGCGGCCATCCGGGCGATGCCGCGCTCAACGCCGTCGCCGAGATGCTGCATGCACAGTACGGGATCGCTCATGCGACGATCCAGATCGAGCTCGGTGACACCGACGCGGCCTGCGTGCTGACCCCGGAGGACACCGTCTGAGGAGGATACCGCCTGAAATCGGCGCACGCCCGGAGTGCTCGGCGGCGAATCCGACCGAGACGATTGCCCCGCCAGCCTCCCGGCGCTAGCCTCGGCCGAATTCCAGCGGGAGGAGACCATGCGCGAACCGGCCTATGTGCGCGAAGTGGGCTTGCGCGACGGGTTGCAGAGCCTCGCCCAGATCATGCCGACCGAGCAGAAGCTTGCCTGGATCGACGCCGAGCATGACGCCGGGATGCGCGAGATTGAGGTCAGCTCGTTCGTGCCGCCAAAATTGCTGCCGCAACTCGCCGATGCCGAGGCCGTGGTGTGCCATGCGCTGAGCCTGCCGGGCCTCACCGTGTCGGCGCTGATCCCCAATCTGAAGGGAGCCGAACGCGGCCTGGCGCTCGGCGTGCACGAGATGAATTTCGTGCTGTCGGTCAGCGAGGGCCACAACCGCGCCAATGTCCGCCGCTCGACCGCCGAGTCGATCGAGGATTTCCGTCGCGTCGTGGCACTGTGCCACACTGTCCCCGCGGAGCGCCGGCCGCGGGTCACCTGCGGGCTCGCCACCGCCTTTGGCTGCACGATCGAGGGTGCGGTCGGCGAGGACCGGGTGCGCCGGATCGCGCTCGAGGCAGCCGAAGCCGGGGCTGACGCGATCATGCTTGCCGATACGGTCGGCTATGGCGAGCCGGCTGCGGTCGGGCGGCTGTTCCGCCGGGTCATGGCCGATGTGGCACCGCTGCCGGTCGGCGGCCATTTCCACGACACCCGCGGGCTCGGCCTCGCCAATGTGCTGGCGGCATTAAATGCCGGCGCGCGCTCGTTCGACGCCTCGCTCGGCGGGCTCGGCGGCTGCCCCTATGCGCCGGGTGCGACCGGCAACATCGTCATCGAGGACCTCGTCTTCATGCTCGAAGCGATGGGCTTCGCCACCGGCGTCGATCTCGACCGTCTGATGGCGGTGCGCGAGCTGGTGCACCGGGCCTTGCCCGAAATCGTGCAGTACGGCGCCATCGCCAAGGCCGGCCTGCCCAAGAATTTCCGTCCCGCCCCGCAGGCGCAAGCCGTGGGGTGATAAGCGCATCCGGTAGCGGCACGAGCAGTTGCCATCAGGAGCGACCATGCCCGACCAGACGATCCCGGCCGAACGGTTTGCCATCCTCGTCGAGAGGGCGGGGCTCAAATTGACTGCCGCGCAGTTCGAGGAGCTGCGCCAGGCCTATCGCTTTGTCCAACGCATGCAGAAGAGCGTGCGGCGACCGCGTGACCGGGCGGCGGAGCCGGCGCACATCTTCGTCCATCCGCGCGGTGGAGCGGCCTGATGGATCCCTCCCAGCTGACGATCGCCGAGGCCGCTCATGCGATCGCCGATGGCAGCCTGTCGCCGGTCGCATTGACCGAGGCGTATCTCGACCGCATCGCGGCGCTCGACGGTGAACTGCACAGCTATGTGCTGGTCCTGCGCGACGAGGCGCCGGCCACCGCCCGGGTGCTGGCCGCGAGCCCGCCGCGCGGCCTGCTGCACGGCATCCCGATCGGGCTCAAGGACATCTACAAGACCCGCGGGGTGCGCAGCACAGCCGGGTCGCGCCGCTATCTCGACCATGTGCCGAACGAAGATGCCGCGAGCTGGGAGCGGCTGCGCGCCGCCGGCACGGTCCTGCTTGGCAAGAACGAGACCCATGAATTCGCGATCGGCGGGCCCGATTTTACGCTGCCGTTCGCGCCAGCGCGCAACCCGTGGAACACCGCGCATTATCCGGCCGGATCGTCGAGCGGGTCGGCCGTCGCGGTTGCCGCCGGGCTGTGCGCTGCGGCGATGGGCTCGGATACCGGCGGCTCGATCCGCGGCCCCGCGGCCTATAACGGCATTGTCGGGCTGAAGCCGACCTATGGGCGAGTCAGCCGGCGCGGCGTCTTTCCGTTGAGCTACACGCTCGATCATTGCGGCCCCTTGACCCGCACGGTCGAGGATTGTGCGATCATGATGCAGGTGCTTGCCGGCTATGATCCGCAGGATCCGGCCTCGGCGGACACCCCGGTGCCGGACTATCGGGCAGCGCTCGAACGCCGCCTCGACGGGCTCCGCCTCGGTATCGTGCGGCATTTCCACGAGCACGACGCGGTCGCCGATTTCGGCGCCGACAGCGCGCCCAGCGCCGGCTATCTGGCGGCATTCGATGCCGCCTGCCGGACCCTCGAAAGCCTCGGCGCGCAGCTCGTCGATCTCCGGCTGTCACCGCTGATCGACTATGTCGACGCCAACCGGCTGATCATGATCGCCGAGGCCTACGCGCTGCACGAAAAGGACTTTCAGGAGCGGCCGCAGGATTTCGGCCATCACATGTTCGCGCGGATCGGGCTCGGCGCATTTCTCTCCGCCGCCGATTATGTCGAGGCCATCCGGCAGCGGCGCGAGTTGTGCCTCGAATTCGCCCGCGCCCTCGACGGGGTCGATGCCGTCGTCGCCGCCAATGCCACGGGCCCGGCGCCGCGGATCGACGCGCTGCCCACCTTTGGTACGGTCGAGCGGGCGTCCTATACCGGGCCGTTCAACCTGACCGGCTCGCCGGCGCTGTCGGTGCCGATCGGCTTCGAGGATGGTTTGCCGCTCGCCTTTCAGATCGTCGGCCGGCCGTTTGACGAGGCGATGGTGCTGCGCATCGGCCACGCCTTCGAGCAGGCGACCGATTTCCACAACCATCGCCCGGCGATCGCGGCACCGCTCCCTGGGAGATGAAGAAAGGCCGATCATGCCCGCACCCGGTTTTGCCCACCCGGAATATCTGATCGACACCGAAACGCTCGAGCGTCGGCTCGGCGACCCCGAACTGCGCGTGTTCGACTGCACGACGCAGCTGATCCCCGACCCGAAGACGACCTACCAGGTCCTGCCGGCGCGCGCCGATTTCGCAAAGGGGCATGTTCCCGGCGCGCAATTCATCGATCTCCAGGCCGATTTGTCGGACAACAGCCACCATCTCCGCTTTATGAAGCCGTCGGCCGCCGCGTTTGCCGCGGCGATGGGCCGGCTCGGCGTCGGCGAGCGCTCGCAAATCGTGCTCTACAGTACATCGACGCCGCAATGGGCGACGCGGGTGTGGTGGCTGCTGCGCGTCTTCGGCTTCGACAATGCCGCGGTGCTCGACGGCGGCTGGCAGAAATGGCAGCACGAGGGGCGGCCGGTCGAGACCGGCCCGGCACGACCGCGCCCGGCCGCGCAGTTTGTCGTGCGCGAGGAGCGGCCGCTGATGGCCGACCGGGACGAGGTGCTGCGCGCGGTCGGCGATGGTGCGGTGTGCACGCTGAACGCGCTCTCGGCGGAGCAGCATGCCGGGACCGGCGGCAACAGCTACGGCCGGCTCGGCCGGATCAAGGGTAGCGTCAATCTGCCGGCGGCGCATCTGCTCGACCCGTCGACCGGCCAGTTCCTGGCCGCCGACGAGTTGCGCCGCCGCTTTGCCGCAATCGGTGCAATGGATCGCGAGGTCATTAACTATTGCGGCGGTGGCATCGCTGCCAGCGCCGATGCCTTCGCGCTTGTCATGCTCGGCCACGACCGCGTCCGCCTCTATGACGCCTCGATGGGCGAATGGGCCAACGATCCGGCCCTGCCGATGGAGACCGGCTAGAAAAATCCAGCGGCACCGAACGATCGCGCTGTCGTATACATGTTGTAACAATCTTTGTGTTGTAGGGTCTGCCGGCGCCGAGCGACAGTCGTCGCATCGCTTTGTCTTTAGTCGGGTCGCCGATGAGCCCAGCGGGTTTTGCCGCCATCATCCTCGCCGCCGGCAGCGGCACGCGGATGAAATCCACGATCCCCAAGGTCCTGCATCCGGTCGCCGGCCGGCCGATGATCGGGCACCTGCTCGAGGTGCTGCATCCGCTGCAGCCGGCCGAGACGGTTGTCGTGATCGGGCCGCACATGGAGGCTGTCGCCCGCTTTGTCGCGCCGGCGACGAGTGTGATCCAGGATCCGCCGCTCGGCACCGGCGATGCGGTGCGCACCGGTCTTGCGGCGCTTGACGGGAGGTTGGCACCGCGCGGCGCGATCGACAACGTGCTGATCCTCTATGGCGACACACCGCTGTTGACGACCGCGGCCTTGGCGCATCTGCTGGCCGAGCAGCAAGCAACACCGGCGGCGGTACTGCTGGCCGGGATGCGCCCGGCCGATCCCGGCCCCTATGGCCGGCTCGTCACCGGCAGGGGTGATGGCGAGGTCGAGCGGATCGTCGAAGCCGCCGACGCCACCCCGGCGGAGCGGGCGATCGGGCTGTGCTGGGGCGGGCTGATGCTGATCCAGGGCAGCCACGCGGCCGAGCTGGTCGGCGCCCTCGATCGCAACAATGCGCAGCGCGAATTCTACCTGACCGGCATCGTCGGCCTGGCGCGCGCCCGGGGGCTGCGCTGCCGCATGGTCGAGCTGCCGGTTGCAGAATTGATCGGCGTCAATTCGCGCGCCGAGCTGGCGGCGGCCGAGGCGATGATGCAGGACCGGCTGCGCTGTGCGGCGATGGCCGGGGGGGCGACATTGGTGGCGCCGCAGACCGTGTTTTTCGGCGCCGATACAAAGCTCGGCCGCGACGTCGTGATCGAGCCAAACGTGACCTTCGGCCCCGGCGTCGCAATCGGCGATGGCGCGCTGATCCGCTCGTTCAGCCATCTCGAAGGTGCCGTTGTCGGACCGGGTGCAATCGTCGGACCGTTTGCCCGGTTGCGGCCGGGGGCGGTGCTCGAAACCGGCGTGCATGTCGGCAATTTTGTCGAGATCAAGGAGGCGACGCTCGGCGCCGGGGCCAAGGCCAACCACCTCTCCTATATTGGCGACAGCACGGTCGGCGGCGGGGCCAATATCGGCGCCGGCACGATCACCTGCAACTATGACGGCGTCAACAAGCACCGCACGACGATCGGTGCCGGTGCGTTTATCGGCTCGAACACGGCATTGGTGGCGCCAGTGACGGTCGGCGACGGCGCCATTGTCGCCGCCGGCAGCGTTGTCACCCGCGATGTTCCGGCGGACGCGCTGACTTTGGGGCGGGGCCAGCAAATCGACAAGCCCGGCCGTGCCACAGAGATTCGCGCCCGGCTACGGAGGAACGGCTGATGTGCGGCATCATCGGCATCATCGCCAAGGAGCGCGTCGCCCCGGCATTGCTCGAAGGATTGCGCCGCCTCGAATACCGCGGCTACGATTCGGCCGGGATCGCCACCCTCGTTGACGGCCGCATCGAACGCCGGCGCGCCGAGGGCAAGCTCGCCAATCTCGCCAAGAGGCTCGATCGCGAACCGGTGCAAGGGGCGATCGGGATCGGCCATACCCGCTGGGCGACCCATGGCCAGCCGACCGAGACCAACGCCCACCCGATCGCCTCCGAGCGGGTCGCAATCGTCCATAACGGCATCATCGAGAATTTCCAGGCGCTGCGGCGCGAGCTCGAAGCGCTGGGCCATGTCTTTCAGACCGACACCGATACCGAGGCGGTGGCGCTGCTGACGACGCAGTTTCTCAATGAGGGCCTGACGCCGCAGGAGGCGGTCGCCCGCACGCTGACCCGGCTCGAAGGCGCCTTTGCGCTCGCCTTTCTGTTTGCCGGCCGCCACGATCTGCTGATCGGGGCGCGGCGCGGCAGCCCGCTGGCGATCGGCTATGGCGATGGCGAGATGTTTCTCGGCTCCGACGCGCTGGCGCTGGCGCCGCTGACCCGCCGCATCACCTATCTCGAAGAAGGCGACTGGGCCGTAATCGGCCCGCGCAAGGTGACGATTTTCGACGCCGCCAATCGCGAAACGAAGCGGCCGATCCGCGAATCCGCAGCCTCCGGGGCATTGATCGGCAAGGGCAATTACCGCCATTTCATGCAGAAGGAGATCTTCGAGCAGCCGGCGGTGATTGGCGACACGATCAACGCCATGGTCAACCCGGCGACCCGGACCGTGCATCTGCCCCAATTGCCGTTCGCCCTTGCCGAGGTCGAACGGGTCACGATGATCGCCTGCGGCACCGCCTATCATGCCTGCATCGTCGCCAAATACTGGCTCGAACGCATCGCCCGGATCTCGGTCGAAATCGACATCGCTTCGGAATTCCGCTACCGCGCGCCGCCGATGCCGAAGGGCGGAGCGGCGATCTTCGTTTCGCAATCGGGGGAGACCGCCGACACGCTCGCGGCACTGCGCTACGCCCGCAGCCAGGGCCAGCGCATCATTGCAATCGTCAACCAGCCGGAAAGCTCGATCGCCCGCGAGGCCGACATCGTGCTGCCGACCTTGGCCGGGCCGGAGATCGGGGTGGCCTCGACCAAGGCGTTCACGACCCAACTCGCCGTGCTCGGGGCGCTGACCGTCGCACTGGCGCGGGCGCGCGGGGTGATCGGCGCCGAACGCGAGGCGATGCTCGCCGGGTTTCTCAGCGAGATCCCGTCGCGGGCCGTCGAGGTGCTGAACCATGACGAGCGGATTCGCGAGATCGCCCAGACCATCGCCGAGGCGCGCGATGTGCTCTATCTCGGCCGCGGCAGCGCCTTTGCGTTGGCCCTCGAAGGTGCCTTAAAGCTGAAGGAGATTTCCTACATCCACGCCGAGGGCTATGCCGCCGGCGAAATGAAGCACGGGCCGATCGCGCTGATCGACGAGGCCGTGCCGGTCATTGTGCTGACGCCGCATGATGATCTGTTCGAGAAGACTCTCGCCAATATCGAGGAGGTCATCGCCCGCAAAGGCCGCGTCGTGATGATCTCGGACGCTGCCGGGGTGGCGCGGCTCGGCAGCCGGCTGGCGTTCGGCATCGCGGTTCCGGATTGCGATCCGTTTGTCGCCCCGCTGCTCTATACGATCCCGATCCAGCTCCTGGCCTACCACGTCGCGGTGCTGAAGGGCACTGATGTGGACCAGCCGCGCAACCTCGCGAAAAGCGTCACCGTGGAGTAGCGTCACCGTCGGGTTGGGGGATCGTCCGCCGCGCCATCCTCCTCGGCCAGCACCTGTGCGAACAGTCTGCGGTCGATATTGCCGCCGGACAGGATCACCGCGACCCGCTTGCCGGCGAGGCGGGACCGCTGCTGCAAGGCGGCGGCCAGCCCTGCTGCACCGGCACCCTCGGCGATATTGTGGGTGCCGGTGAACATCGCCCGCATCGCGCTCCGAAGCTCTGCCTCGGTCACGGTCACGACATCGGCGGCACCGCGGCGGATCACCTCGACCGCAGCTGCGTCGGGGACGCGCACGGCAAGGCCGTCGGCGATCGTATCGGCCGAATTGGTGCTGACCGGCATTCCGGCTTTGAACGACAGCGCGTAGCACGGCGCCTCGGCGGCGGCGACACCGACGATCTCGGTTTTGAGGCCCAGCGCATCGCGTGCGGCGATGACCCCGGAAATGCCGCTGCCCTGTCCGATCGGCACATAGATGATGTCGAGATCGGCAACCGCGCCAAACAGTTCGAGCGCGTAGCTCGCCACCCCGCGCACCACCAGCGGGTTGTAGGTGCGCACCAGATGCAGGTTCTCGCGCTCGGCCAATCCTGCCGCGTATTCATAAGCCGCCTGGAAGTCGTGGCCCTCCTCAATCAGCCGCGCGCCGAACGCCGCCATCGCCCGGTTCTTTTCGACGCTGTTGCCGTGCGGCACGACGATCGTCGCGGCGAGGCCGAGGCGTTGCGCGGCAAAGGCGATGCTCTGCCCGTGATTGCCGCGGGTCGCGGTCACGACACCGCGGGCCCATGGCTCGCTGCGCCGGACATGGTCGAGATAGACGAGCCCGCCGCGCAGTTTGAACGCGCCGATCGGGGTATGGTTCTCGTGCTTGACCCACAATTCGGTGCCGACCCGCCGCGCCAATAGCGGCCAGCAATATTGCGGTGTCGGCGGCATCACCTGGTGGACCAGTGCCGCCGCTTCGCCGAGTGTGTCGAGATTGTCGAGATCGGTCATGCAGCCGGGTTTGCCCGGATTTCCCGGCCGAGGCAAGCCCGGTCCGGCGGCGATGGCCGGCACCGGTCGCAAGGGCGGGCCGCGGCGGGTTTCCGCTTGCCCCGATGCGCCGGGCGCGGGCAAGCTCCGATCAGCGATGACCGTGCTCACCACTGCGCTCGATCGGCACGCCGCGGCGTTTCACGGCAACGAGGCGGTGATGCGCGCGCTCGTCGCCGATCTGCGCGACAAGCTGGCGACGATTGCCGAGGGCGGCGGCGAGGGTGCGCGGCGCCGGCATCTCTCACGCGGCAAGCTCTTGCCGCGCGAACGGGTGCGGCTGCTGCTCGATCCGGGCTCGCCGTTTCTCGAATTATCGCCGCTAGCGGCCTTCGGCATGTATGACGGCGAGGTGCCGGCGGCCGGCGTCATCACCGGCCTCGGCCGGATCATGGGGCGGGAATGCGTCGTCGTCGCCAATGATGCGACGGTCAAGGGCGGCACCTATTTTCCGATGACCGTCAAAAAGCATCTGCGCGCGCAGGAGATCGCCGGCGAGAACCGGCTCCCGTGCATCTATCTGGTCGATTCGGGCGGGGCCTATCTGCCGGCGCAGGACGAAGTGTTTCCCGATCGCGATCATTTCGGGCGGATCTTCTACAATCAGGCACGGTTGTCGGCGGCTGGCGTGCCACAGCTGGCGGTGGTCATGGGCTCATGCACCGCAGGTGGCGCCTATGTGCCGGCGATGTCGGATGAATCGGTCATCGTCAAGGGTGAGGGGACGATCTTTCTGGGCGGTCCGCCGCTGGTCCGCGCCGCCACCGGCGAGATCGTCAGCGCCGAGGAATTGGGCGGCGCCGAGTTGCACAGCCGCACCTCGGGCGTCACCGATCACCTGGCGATGCACGACCGGCACGCCCTCGGCATCGCCCGGCATATCGTCGGCAATTTCAATCGAGTGAAAACAGCCGGCCTCGCGGTCGAGCCGCCGGTCGAGCCGATCTATCCGGCCGGAGAGCTCTATGGCATCGTGCCGCAGGACACGCGCCAGCCCTATGATGTGCGCGAGATCATCGCCCGGATCGTCGATGGCAGCGAGTTCGACGAGTTCAAGCGGCTCTATGGCCCGACCCTGGTGTGCGGCTTTGCCCGGATCTGGGGCTATCCGGTCGGGATCCTCGCCAATAACGGCATCCTGTTCTCGGAGAGTGCCCTGAAAGCCGCGCATATGATCGAGCTGTGCGCGCAGCGCGGCATTCCACTCGTCTTTCTGCAAAACATCGCCGGGTTCATGGTCGGCCAGAAATATGAGGCCGGCGGGATCGCCAAGGACGGCGCCAAGATGGTGACCGCGGTGGCGACTGCGGCCGTGCCGAAATTCACCGTGATTATCGGCGGCAGCTTTGGCGCCGGCAATTACGGCATGTGCGGGCGCGCCTATGGGCCGCGATTTTTGTGGATGTGGCCGAACGCGCGGATCTCGGTCATGGGCGGCGAGCAGGCGGCGGCAGTGCTGGCGCAGATCCGCCGCGACAGCCGCGAGGCGCAGGGCCGCGACTGGGATGCGGCCGAGGAGGAAAAATTCAAGGCGCCGATCCGCGCGCAGTACGAAAGCCAGGGGCATCCGTATTACGCGAGCGCCCGGCTGTGGGATGACGGGATCATCGACCCGGCCGATACGCGCATGGTGCTGGGCCTGGCAATCTCGGCGAGCCTGAACGCACCGATCGGTCGGTATGATGGCGAACCCGGCCGCTTTGGCGTCTTCCGGATGTGACCGGCGTGATCATCGAGGACTTCCGGCCAACCGACGAGCCCCTCCGTGGTCGCGGGGATGCAGAGAGACCGGCGTCGCCCCGAGGCTCGACGTGTTCACAAAGCTGCTGATCGCCAATCGCGGCGAGATCGCCTGCCGGATCATGCGCACAGCCCGGCGGCTGGGGATCGCCACGGTCGCGGTCTATTCCGCAGCCGACCGCGCCGCACTGCATGTCGAGCTCGCCGACGAGGCTTGGCCGATCGGCCCGGCGCCGGTGCGCGAGAGCTATCTCAACAGCGCGGCGATCCTCGCCGCGGCCCGGGCGAGTGGCGCCGAGGCGGTGCATCCGGGTTACGGCTTTCTCTCCGAGAGCGCCGATTTTGCCGAGGATTGCGCAGCGGCGGGGCTGGTCTTTGTCGGGCCGCCCGCAGCGGCGATCCGGGCGATGGGTGCCAAAGCGGCGGCCAAGGCACTGATGGAAGCAGCCGGGGTGCCGGTCGTCCCCGGCTATCACGGCGAGTGGCAGGACCCGGACCATCTGCTCGACGCGGCGCGGCGGGTCGGCTTTCCGGTGCTGATCAAAGCCTCCGCCGGCGGTGGCGGCCGGGGCATGCGCATCGTCACCGAACCCGGCGAATTTGCCGCGGCCCTCGACAGTGCCAGGCGCGAAGCCGCTGCCGCGTTTGGTGACGACACGATGCTGCTCGAAAAATACCTGACCCGGCCGCGGCATATCGAGGTCCAGGTGTTTGCCGACCGGCATGGCCAGGTGATCGATCTGTTCGACCGCGACTGCTCGATCCAGCGCCGCCACCAGAAGGTGATCGAGGAGGCGCCGGCGCCGGGGCTCGATCCCGAGCGGCGCCGCGCGATGGCCGCGGCCGCGGTCGCCGCCGCGCGCGCTGTCGGCTATGTCGGCGCCGGCACCGTCGAGTTCGTCGCCGAGGCCGACCAGTTCTATTTCATCGAGATGAACACGCGGCTCCAGGTCGAGCATGCGGTGACCGAGAGGGTGACTGGGCTCGATCTGGTCGAATGGCAGCTGCGGGTCGCCGCCGGTGAGCCTCTGCCGTGCGACCGGGACAAGCTCGTGCTGCGCGGCCATGCGATCGAAGCGCGGCTTTATGCCGAGGACCCGGCGCGCGGGTTCCTGCCGCAGACCGGGGTGCTGCACCGCTTGCACCTGCCATCGCCCGAGCTGGCGCGCACCGATACCGGGGTGCGCGAGGGCGACGCCGTCGCCCCATTCTACGATCCGATGATCGCCAAGATCATCGCCTGGGGCGAGGACCGATCGGCGGCGATCGAAAGGCTGCGCCGCGCGCTCGGAGAGACGGCGGTTCTTGGGGTGCGCTGCAATCGCGATTTTTTGGCGCGGGTCGCCGCCGATCCCGATTTTGCCGCGGCGCTGGTCGATACCGGCTTTATCGAGCAGCATCGCGCCCGGCTGCTGCCACCGCCGCGACCGGCCCCCGACCCGGTGCTGGCGGCGGCAGTTCTCTCACGGATTGGTGCCCGTGCCGCGGCAAGTGCGGCGGCCGCCGCAAATTCGACCGATCCGCACTCGCCTTGGGCCGCGACCGATGGCTGGCGCCTCGGTGCCAGCGCTGCCCAGGATGTCGTGTTGCGCGATGGCGCCGAGGAACGCGCCATCACCGCGACCGCCCGTGACGGCGCATGGCTGCTGCAATTCGACGGCCGGGCCTTACTCGCTTCCGGCGCGTTTGCGTCCGATGGCGGCGTTGCATTGGTGCTCGACGGGGTGCACCGGCGCCTCAGGCTGCTGGCGCACGGGTCGCAGACGGCGGTCTTCATCGCGGCCGAGAGCTGGCAACTCGACGAGATCGACCGGCTCGCGGCCCCCGCCGATGCCGAGATCGCCGACGGTCGCCTGACCGCCCCGATGCCGGGCCGGGTCACCCGTCTGCTGGTCGAGCCGGGCAGCCCGGTGCGGCGTGGCCAGCCGCTGATGACCATCGAGGCGATGAAGATGGAGCATACCATTGCCGCCCCTACCGATGGCCGGGTCGAGCGCGTGCGGTTCGCGGTCGGTGACATGGTCGAGGAAGGTGCCGAGCTGATCGCGCTCGCCCGGCCGGCGGGCGTGGAAGGCTGACGGAATGCGTGCATGACCCTTCACCTGTTGAAACTCGCGGTCGGCATCACCGATATTGAAGATCTCGTCCGGGTGCGGGCGGCGCGCGCAGCAGCGCGTGGCGGCGACTGGGTCTACACCCGCAACCATCCGCGCCGGGCAGCCGAGATACTGGCGGGCGGATCGATCTATTGGGTGATCCGTGGCCGGATCCGGGTGCGCCAATCGGTGACCGGGTTTCGCCGCGCGCGGGACGAGAACGGCCGCGGCTATTGCCTGATCGACGTCGATCCGGCCCTGGTCGAGACGCAGACGCGTTTGTGTCGCGCGTTCCAGGGCTGGCGCTATCTGCCGCCCGAAGCGGCACCGCCCGACCGGTCCTCGGGTGCCGCACCGCCGCCCGAGCGGATGCTGGCCGAACTGCGCGCGCTCGGGCTGATCTGACCTTTGCCACAAAACGCGGCAGCCGCCCTGGACACACGACACCACCCCGCCTATCTATGGCGGCGCTGCACCAGCCATTCGCTAACCCCCGGCATCGGCGATAACCGGGTTGACGGTGGGGTTGGGGGGTTGGTATAAGGCGTGCCCCCGCAGGGGAGCTTGGGAGGCGATGGGTTTCCCGGGGTCCGGGGCGGGGTTTGTTGATTGAGATTGTGGACATGGGAAGGGATGCG
>Ga0335075_10000512_pt1 | contig 67620 bp, 52 predicted proteins | sample Lox_Sample_24_FD_206723 | JGI IMG/M metagenome (GOLD analysis project Ga0335075, IMG submission 206723) | Soil microbial communities from Loxahatchee National Wildlife Refuge, Florida, United States - Lox_Sample_2.4 | ecosystem: Environmental > Terrestrial > Soil > Wetlands | place: USA... | reverse complement strand
TCAGCCTGCAGGCGGATCCGTGGCCGAGGCGAGCGACAAGGCCACGCTGTCGTCGCTGGATAGGCCGTGGGCAATTCCATGCCGACCCTCCCAACCCACTGCGGGTCTGTGATTACACCGACGTGACGACGCGGCAGGACTTCGTCTGGGTGGTCTTCGTGATCGACATCTATGCACGTTGCATCGCAGGCTGGTCTGCCTGAAGTGGCGTGACTCAAAGCAAATAGCCTCCGGGAGCCCATACTGATGAGGGAGGGGTGTCAGGTGTAGGATTGGCCAAGTAGGCCACAACGGGAATTTCCCTATGAACGTACGCGACCAAATCAAAGCCTATATCGCGGCTCAGCCAGAACCAAAACGAAGCGATATGCAGGAGCTTCATGGCATCATTCTTGGCATCATGCCAGGCTGTAAATTATGGTTTCTCGATGGCAGAGATGAAAGCGGTCAGGTGGTTTCCAATCCGAACATAGGGTATGGAGTGCAGGCCATGAAGTATGCCGATGGAAAAAGCAGGGAGTTCTACCAGGTTGGCGTCAGTGCGAACACAACAGGGATATCCGTCTACATCATGGGGATAAAAGACAAAAAATACTTGGCTGAGAAATATGGAAAAAAGATCGGCAAGGCAAGCGTAACTGGATATTGCATTAAGTTTCGGACACTAAAAAATATAGATGTTGATATTCTGGTGGATGCAATGCGATATGGAGTTGAACAGGCGCACGTCTAAGAATTCCGTAAGAGACTTCCGATCAACCAAGGGTGCATGACGCTTTTGCCCCAGGCTTTCGGACCACTTCCAATCATCATGTTGTCTCTCGATGACGCGTGAAGTAGTCGATGCGGTGCGGCAATGAAAAACACTGCGATCGCTTTTTACTGTTCCCAGCACCAAAATTGCCCAGGCTTGAGCCGCCAATTTATAGACAAGCTTCGCAAGCAAGGAGGGCACATGATGCGCTGTCTGCAAGACTCGGCACGCTCAGTTGCTTGCTTCGTTGTCCGTCAAGGGAGAATCTAGCCATGAATTATGCTGAAGTGGTCCAGGCGCTGGACGCTATCCTCACTGAGCATCACATCTCGATAGGGGAGGCCAGCCAACATGCTGGTGGGTGGGAAGGTTGGCTGCAAATTGAGATGGTGAAGAAATGGGAGTCAGGGAAGGTCTTTAGGGAGCAGGGCGTGTGGGGCGATCGCCGTGCCATCGATCTATGGTTTCCGGAAACGAAGTTCGGGGTAGAGCTAAAGTGTTTTGGACTCAACCGGGCTTTTAAAGAAGGTCATATCTTTAGTGATACTGTTTCTCCATACAGAGCATTTGCACAGTTGGCTCTGGAGGATGTCGAGAAGGTTCGATCGATTCCTCAAGGGGGAGGCGGAATGGCCGTGGTGGTCATCCCTACGTGGTTGCCATCAGAGCACGTCGCCACAATTAAGGAAGAATTGAGCAGTAAAACATATCAATGGGGATATATGGGTAATAGTGGCTTTATCGTGGGTATCCATCGCAGTCACTGGTTGTAGGTCGATTTCCACGAAGCGATCGTCATCGAGCTTGGGTTGGTGATCTCCGGCATGAGCGCGATCCGCGCAGCGCTCAGTCGTGGCCTCCCCCTGGTGATTCGCTGCGACCGCGACAAGGAGTTCCGCGACATCTTGCGCGCAAGCAAAACGGGAGGCTTGATGGTCTCCCGTGTTTGTGCGGCCTAAAAACCGATCCGGCTACATTAATCCTTGCGCGGCAAATTCAGCGCACGGATCACGTCTGCCCTGAGCAGGTAAACCGAGACCGCCAACAGAACAAGGTCTTTCAAAAGGAAGGCCGCATTCATGGCCATCGCGGGGAACCCACCAGCGCCTGCGTCCCAGCCATCGGGCACGAACGGAAGGATTGTCAAGGTGGAGATGAAGGTGGCGATGGAGCCGAGGGCGCCCAACACACCCAGCTTCTTATTCCAGAAGCCCAGCAGCAATAACGAGCCGAAAGTCCACTCCGCGCTACCAAGCAGGATTGCGGTACCGTGAATGCCCAACACCGGGATTGTCCAGAAGATCAGCGGCCCGTGCGTGATCAGCGGTGCCAGGGCAGTGATCTCTGACTGAAACCATTTGTCGTAGCCGAACCAGGCGAAGATGACGACCATCGAAGCACGGAGCAGGTGGTAGTCAAGGTCTCTCTTTAGCAGGCCGGATTTTGCAAAGAACTGGAGGAGAGCGTTCATGGGTTTTCCTTCGTTAGGTGGATGTCGCGTTGCGCGAATCGGGTCAAAAGGGCGGAGCTGCATCCGCTCGTGTTGATCTGTTCGACGAGTGCCACTTTACGAAGGAGGATCTAGCAAATTAATATTAAAAATTATCAATAATATGCTTTAAAGTTTCAAATCGGGGCAACAATCTCCCGCCAATGAGTTGACGCCAGAACTGGCGTTTTCTCGTCATCTGACGCGAGGAGGTTCCATGAAGAAGTCTCGGTTCACCCAGGCTTGCTAGGTGTTGTTCAACGGCGCCGGAGGAGCGCGAGGACATAGGATCGCGCGGCCGGTTGGAGTGCCTGGGCAAGCCCTTGCATTTGCGCGTGCGCAGATAGGTGATGACAGAAGCCGCACCATGTGCTCTGGACGATGTCATCGAGACACTCGACCTCAAAACCCGCATCACGACAAAGTGCGTCGTAGGTGGACAGATCGGCGGGGCCGGCGCCTTCCGGCGTCTGCCACAGGCCGATGCGATCCGGATAGTCGAAAAGAATGTCGGATAACGCCAGCCGACCTCCTGGCTTCAATACGCGCCGTGCCTCGGCCAGGAAAGCAGCGCGCGAGGAGAAGTGCAAAGCCGCTTCCACCGAAACGATAGCCTCGATCGTTTCGTCGGCGACGGCAAGCCGCGTCGCGTCCATCAAGCAGAATTGCGCGGGCGCGTGCCGTCGGCGAGCGATCGACAGCTGACTGGCCGAAAGGTTGACGCCGAGAATGCCCGCTGCGGGCCAGCGCGTGGACAGAAGTTCGGAGCCCGCGCCCAGACCGCACCCCACGTCCAACACCAGGCCGGTCGGTGTGCGCACCTTCTCGATCAGCTGCGCGTGCGCCTCCACCAATGCGGCACAGGCGTCCTTGAGCTCGGCAATACCTGGGCGCCACAGCCCGACGTTGTAGAAGTCGCTGCCATACAAGGCGCGCATGTCATCGGACAGCATCATCGCGTCGTAGCGTTTGACGAACTCGCTGCCGTCAGCCATGCGTGCCGAGCCTCATGTAAAGGCGACGCGGGCCGCGATGTACAAAGGGTCCGCGGCCACCCCAGTCTGGTCGCACCGTGAGTCTCGGTGTCCCCGATGCCGTAAGCAGCGTCGAGAGCAATACCGCCGCGACGGCTTGTGCCAGGCCGACCCCGATGCAACGCCAAGGTCCCAGTCCGAAGGAGAGCAGGGCGCGCGCGTCGCGGGTGAAGTCGAGTCGATCGGGCTCGTTCCACGCTGAGGGATCGCGGTTGGCGGAGCCGATGCAAGCGAGGACCGGCTCGCCGGCAACGATGTGCTGCCCCCCGATCTGGAAATTGTGGCGGGCAGATAGCGCGATGTACTGGATCGGAGAGTCGAAGCGTAGCAACTCTAAAACGGCTTTGGATGGGAGTTTTGGATGGCCGGCGAGAACTTCCATGTCATCGGCATGCTCACTTAGCGCCACGACGGCATTGCCGATGAATGCAGCAAGGTTTTGATGCGCTGCGAAAAGAATGACCAACAGCAGATTGTGCAGCCGGGCAGGGCTGAGGCCGGGTGCGGCCCGCACGATACGGGCGATCAAGCCGTCGCTGCCTTCGGATGCGGCTATGGCCTGCGTCACGGCATGGTTCAGGGCTGCGCCCATACCGGTTTGGGGGTTGCATCCGGGAAGATGCAGTGCCGAAAAAACATCGCCATCGAGTGCGGCGGCGGCAGTGCCGATACGCGCGCCGCACGTAGCGTCCAAGCCCATCAGCAGGCGGGCCGCTTCCAGGGTGAGCGGAATTGCGAACCCGCTCATAAGCTCGATCTCGCCATGAGCTTGAGCAGCATAGAGACGCCGCGACGCTTCCTCGGCAAGGGAGGTTTCCAGGGTGCGTAGACTTGTCGGCGCAAGTGCGTTGACCACCGCTTGGCGAACGTAATTGTCTCCTTCTGGACTCATGAGCCGGAGCGCATCGGACAGCGCTTGCTCGACCGGCGAGTTCAAGCCGGCGGCGGGCGCTTGTGCCCAATGGTCGCAGACCTCGGCAGTCAGCAAATACGCGACATCCGCGTGGCGCGTCACCAGCCATGGTCCGAAGTGAAGCCGGCAAACGGGTGACTGTTCGCGCAGACGTGCATAGCTCGCATAGGGGTCTGCGCGAACCAGCGGATCGAGAATGTCTACCGGGCAGAGCGGCACGCTGCTATCCATCATCAATAGCCGAACAGATAGTTCCAGGAGGTGCGCAGCTGGCTTGGATAATAGGTTCGCACCGCGCCGCCTCTCAACGCATAGCGAGGTTGCACGTAGACGCGCCCATTGCCGGTGGCTGTAATAATGTCAGTGGAGGCGCGAACGGGGGTCTGAAAGGTTCTCGCTATTGCGCGCGCGGAACCGTTGCTGTAGCCGTAGCACGACGCCAAATCGATGCCACTTACATTGACGTTCTGCGCTATGGTCTCGTTGCGCAGCACCGTTGCATAGCCTTCCGTCAAACGACCGCCCGCGTCGTTGGGACGCCAAAAGAGGCGAGGCTGATCTGAAGTACCGTGAGCGGCAATGGTCACGACGTCATCGGCGTGGTTTCCCATCGCTTGCCGAGCTGCGGTAATAGCGCCCGCATCGTTGATTTCACTGGGAGCGAAGCGCAATGCTTGCTTGCCCGCAAACACGTTATCCGCGAACGAATCACCTGCTATGCCTGCGTTCGGCTGCGAGACATGGCTGACTCCCATAAAAGGACGATCGAAATCCGGTACGCTTTTGACGTGGATGTAACCCGTCACTCCGCCCATGAGGCCCCCGACGCCCGCACCAATGGCAGCGCCCATCCACGCCGACTGCGCGAGGCCCTCGGTAATCGGGCGTTGTTCAATCATGTTCACACCCATCTGATTGACGACGCCAGAAACGGCGCCATCGGCAGCTCCCGCAGCGGCGCCCACGACCACACCGCTGGCGATGGACGTTGAGGTAGAGACGCCGATGGCGGTCAGGGCGGAGGTCGCCATCACGCCGCCAAGATAGCCCGCCGCGCCGCCCGCCGCACCGGCGACCAGTCCAACCAGCGCATATTCAAAAAATTTACCGACGTCGAAATTACCCTGGTGGCTGACCGCGTAGGTAACGGCGCCGGCCACTGCACCTATCGCAGCACTGATCGCCACTACGATGAGGAAGGCCAGCCAGGCGAAACGACCGGTCGGATCGGTCTGGTTCACCGGATTGTTCAGCACATAGGCGTAGGGCGATGCGCCTTGCCCTTCGGGATCGACGTCGAAGAACCGTCCGAGCACCGGATCGTAGAAGCGGGCGCGGTAGTTGTAGAGCCCGATTTCCGTATCCAACTCCTGCCCGGTGTAGCGATAGAGCAGAACCTGGGCAGCATCGCCACCTTGCTTTACGGTAATCCCGAAGGGGCCGTAGTCGAACCAGGCCACCACCTGGCCTTGTGCATCGACCAGACGCCGCGACGAGCCCAGATGATCGCTCACCAATTGATAGGTTTGGCCGCCGAAGACCACCGCCGTCAGACCGTTCGGGCCGTAGATAAACTGGCTTTGCTCGCTGGTCGTATCGGCGCGCGCGGCTTGGTACAACGGCAGGCCTGACGCGTCGGACAAATAGAGGCGGGCGCTGACCTCGCTGCCATCCTGATTCAACAATCGCTTGACCGCTCTTTGGCTACCCGCAGCGTAATCGAAGCTCACCTTTTGTTGCGTCGATGTCAGCGTCATCCGGCTGGTCATGCCGGTGGTCGGCGCGTAGGTAATGTCGCTCAAACCCAAACGGCTCGCCGACGCCGTGCCTCCATCGGGCGAATAGGTGTAGGCGTCGCTCGCACCGCTTGAGTCGGAGACCGATGTGGTTTGGTTGCTCGTCGGCGCATAGGTGTAGGTCCGCGTCGATACCTGTTCGCTCCACGTCAGAATGTTGCCATTCGTATCGAAGCTGAGTGCGGCATCGCTCGTATCGCTTTGACGGCGCCAGCCCGTAAGCCGCGAGGTGAAATCGTAGCCGTAGGCATAGGCATCGTTGCCTTGTGCGCTGACTGTCGTAACCGAGGCGATCTTGCCGTCGTAGTAACCCGCGCCACCGAGCGCACCGGTGGTGTAGGTCAGCGTCTCGCTGAAGAAGGGAGATTGTGCGTCCAGATGGGAGGTTTGTTGCAACAGCCAACCGGGCGGACCGTAGCTGCGCGTGCTGTTGAGGCTGGTACTGGCGGACAGTGGTGTCATCGAGGACGTCACGGCATTGAGCGCATCGTAGGTGAAGGTGCCGAATGCGCCCAGGTCAGCGGGAGTTCCCACCCGCCACTGGCGGCCCAGTCGGTCGTAATCGACGGTGACGCTGGGTTGGGCAGTACCGGACGGAAAAGTTGTCTGCACCGGTTCAAGCAGCGCGTTATACGCATAGCCGATGGTGCGAGGCGTATTGTCGTAGCTGGCGGCGACCTGAGTGAGACTGACGGTGTTTCCGATCAGGTCGTAGGCGAACGTCTGGGTAACCGGCGCGGACAAATCGTCCTGAGTCACCGTCTGGATCAGCCGTCCGAACTGAGTGGGATCGCTGCCGTCACCGTCATAGCTCCAGGTCTGTGCCACGACGTGCGGAGCGTCCTGGCCGGGCCAGGTCGGATCGCTTAGCGCAATGGCGGATAAGCCGGCGCGGTCCCATGCTTGTTGCAGTAGGCCTTCCTCGGCTGTACGGCCCAGCGCGTCGTACTTGGTGTAGACGATCTGGTTGGGCGTAGCTGCCGCGCCTGCCGCATCCATGGTGAAGCGGACGCGTCCGGCATTGTCGAAGACATATTGGGTTTCGCCCGCATCGGGGCTATACGTGGCGATCGACTGTCCCAGATAATCGTAAGTCGTGGTCGAGCTCCAGCGGTCGTAGGCGGGGTCGCCGGCATTTCGCGCGGTCACGCCGTTAGGCGGCAGGACTTTGATCAGGCGTCCGCTTTCGTCATAGAAGTTCTGCGTCATGATCGGCGGTGCTCCGACCGACGGAACGGCATAGTTACCGACCGTTTGGTCGAGCTTGGTCTTGATCACGTAACTGACAGCCTCGTCGGCATTGACGATGCGCGTGACGAAATAATTGGACGTTGGCCAGGGATCGCCGGCGAATTCGCCCTGGACGTTGGCCAGGTATTGGTAACTTGCGGTATGCGGGTTCAGCTCCTCATACGTTTCGCTGTCGTAGCGCAGCGCCAGATCCATGCCTGGTGAACCTTGCCTTGATACAAGGGATTGCGCTGTCGGTTCGAATTCCGTGCGTACGTACGGAAAGCCGTCGTCCGCCGGATAAGCATCTGAAGCCAGGCCCGTCATGACACCAGATGTGGGATCGAAGCTGCGTACATAGTCATCCGCATAGCCGAGCGGGCGATCGATCTGTGCAGGCTTCACACCAATCGCCGCGCGACCGATCGTGTCGTAAATTGTGCCGCCGATAATGACCCCCGAACCGGTGAACGCTTGACGCTGAACCTCCTTGCCAGCGCCATCCAGAAACTGCAGATTCAAGCGCGGCGCAAAGAAGCACGCGATGGAGGTAAAGCCGATGCCGGTGTCGCTGACGGTAATCGTCGCTGCACCGGCTACGGCTACTGTCGCCAATGTGGCGAAGATCAGACGGCCATCGATGAATACCTGCACCGAGGTTTGGCCGGTGACCGGGTCGATCGGTACCGAGATGTGCCAGTCGCAGCCGAAATCTGGTGCTTGCGTGGGTTGTACGCTGCCGTCCAGCGTGACGCGAAAGCCCGATCCTGGTACGTAATCGACGCGCAGCGCACTGCCTATCGACAGGCCCAGAGGCTTGCTTGGCGCAATCGGTTCGCCGCTTGCCGCTTGAGGCAAACGAACGGTCAGGCGTACGTCATAATCGGATTTGCCCGCTGTGGGCTGGAACGCGATCGTGTCTTCGCTTGATCCGGTGTGCACCAATACGCCGTTTTGGACGCCCCAGGCCGCGGCGTTCGCGATCGCCCATTGATTCGTCCAATCGGCGCCGTTTACCAAATCCGCGAACACGCCGCCCGATGGCGCTTTGATGCTCGTGAGCATGTTGGGCGCTGCCGAGGGGAACACGAAGTCGGGCGAGATGTTGGATTGACGAACCAGGTAATACTCCGCGCCTTCCACCACTTGACCGCCTGGACGAACGACGGCGCAACTACGTTGCCGGCTGTCGTAGAAAGTTCTGCTGATGCCGCCGTTCAAACTGACTTCGGCCAGCGTTTGCCAGAACACCGGATCTTGCACGGTGGCGGTGGCGGCGCCCTCAAGCGGCGCGAACATGATGTCATCGAGCAGCAGCGTACTCGATGCAGAACTTTTATTGTTCTGGAACGCAAGAACCGCGGCCAGAGGAATGGTGCCCGATCCGGGCGCGGTCACCCACACATGGCGGTACGCCCAACTGCCGGGGCTACCCTGGATCGGAAAGCTGCCGATCACATCGTTGCCGACTTTCAGCGAAACCGTGCACGTTCCGCTGTCACCATCGAAACCATCGTTCGTCTTGACCCAGAACGAGGCGACGTAAACGCGACCAGGCGTGAGGCTGAGGTTAGTCGACAGCGCACCCGCGCCAGGCGCCACCTTCACCGAATACATGCCGGTATGCGCGTCGCCTGGTACGATCGCCGCCGCCGGTAATGGTGCCGCATTTAAACGCCACAACGAGAGATCTTCGTACGCCTCGAAACCGCCGAATACCGCTTCGCCCAGGCTGGCGTTGGTGAACACCGCCACACGACTGTTGGCCTGGGCGTCGAGCACCGACATGGTCGGAAGATTGGCCGCGTCCAAGGATTCGATGGCCGCGCCCGCGGTACTGCGTGCGGTCGTGCGTCCAGTGAGGCGCCATAGATCGGCTGAGGGCGGTGTACTCCGAGTCCAGTCGGAAAAGTTGACCGGTACGGTACGTGTCCCGTCATATGCGGTTGCACTGGACGCCACATAGGTTGTCATCGGTGCCCAACCGGTGCCGCCGTCTGCGGCGGGCCATGCCTGGTAGGTAACCAATTGGATGGCTTGCGGCAGCGTTTCGGTCGGTGCTTGTGCCGAACTCCACAAACGAAGCGAGACGCAAACTGGCGACCATATATGCCGCACCGCCATGTCTGAGTACGCCGGCACTTGCCAAGCGTAATAGGCGCCGCGGGTCAGAATTTCAGCATTGCCTTCGCTGTTTACGTTATCAGCGGTCTCGCTGATCGGGAGGCCGGTCTGGATGGAGTAGGTGGTGCTTACTACACGTGTGATCGCATCGCTGACCTCAAGGTTCTGACCAACGATGCGCGTGGGGTAATAATGGCGTTCTTTCGCGTCGGGATAGATACGTAGCAGATGTTCCTGGCCGCGACGGTGACGCGCCACAATCGGTTGCTTACCGAAGGTGAAGCCGCGGGCTCCCAACAACTGCTTCAGTCGATCGGGTACCGCCGTGGCGGCTCCGTTCGCAGAGTTCATGGAGGAAAGTGTGCTGGCACTGCCTTCCAACACGGCCGGCGCCTCATACACGGCACTCTGCGAGCCCGACTGGCGTACATAGGCGCCAACCAGGCTGGTCATTTTAGAGGCATCGAAGATGTCGGCGATCTGCACGCCGACCATATAGGTATTGGATAGCCGCTCTACCGGATTGCCGGTCGCATCGTAATCGGTCTTGTCGTAGAGCAGGCCATTGAGCAGGCTTGGGTATTCATCCACCAGTCCGCCATCGGGAACGGGATGCAGGTTCGATTGGTAAGCCGTGCGGTCGTTGTAGTAGCGATACTCCGATTGGCCGTAGGGCGTGACTTCGGGTGGCGGATAATTGGGGGCCGAGCCATCGGCTTCCACGGCGTAGACCGTCGTCGCCGCGGCAAACGCGCTGACCGTTCCATCCGGGCTAAGCGTGACGTTGTCGCAGTCATAGTAATAACGCGTGGTGTTGGACACGCCCGGCCACACGCCACCCCAATTTTCATTGTAGCCATCGTCGATGCTCAGGCCCACTACCACCGGTACAGTCAAGTCGCCGGTGATCGCCTGGTTCACGAACTGATACAGTGTCAGCGCGGCCGGGGCGTCGAAGCTGCCGGTGTAGGTGCACAGGCTGGACGGACCCACTAGTGAGGTGCCCGTGCCACCGTTGGCAACGTAGATGCGTTGGTTCGGCAAGGTGACTGGCGTGCCGGCCTGTCCGTTGGACAACGGTACGACCATCGTATCGCCCTGGCCGTTTTCATACGCGAGAAAATGGGGTGCACTGTTTACCAGGCTGTCGGGAACCATGTTTGGATCCAGACGCGCGATGGGATTGAGCGTTCCTGTCGGGTCGCGGTAATAGACCTGGACGTCAATCGTCAGATAGTCGCCGTTGATCGTTGGCTTGATCGTGCCGGTGCTTGGCGTAACGGGCGGGTTTGTCCATTGTGGAATGTAGGGATTGTAGACGGCAGCGCTGGTGATGCCGCTCCCGACTGCCAGCGCTGCGTCGCCGCCATACACGAAATGAGGCGACGAACCGGAGCTGGTCACGATCAGGTTACCGGTGTCCCACTCCACACCGTTGAAGCGCAGTAGATTGGCCGCGTTGCCGACCACGCTGCCGCTGACCACGCTGGTGGCGTAGGGAAGTTGCGAATTAGAGGGGACAGAGTAGCTGTTGACGAGCGTGGTGACATGGAAGCGCTCGTCCCACTGGAGGATCGAAACGAGGTAGTCGATCTGCGTAGATGTTTCGCCAGTGACGTAAGTAGTGATGGCGAAGCTCGAACTGGTGCTCCAGAAATTGTCCGGTGTGCTCTTGCCCCATTCGATGGCGTTGATGGTGGGCTGATCGATCGTTGCGGCGCCGAACGTCACCGTATCGGCCACCCGATACCAAAGTTGCAAGTACGCTTGCTTGCGACCGGCCGTGTAGCTTGCCAGCGCGAAGTAATTCGCATCCGCGGCCAGGGCGAAGGCGTCGAACGCGCCAAGTTGGAACTGCTGGCTCTGGTCGCTCCAGGTGTTGGCGCGGTTGTCCCAGACTTGCGCCAGGATGTTGCCGCCGGAAGTGACGGCAATCGCAAAATCGGTGCCGGTTACGACGGTGCCCTGCGTGCCGTTTTGAATGGGCAGCGTCCTGGGGCTGGCATCGATCGACCACTGACCGTAGTTGCCCTTACGCATATGCGCCAGGACCACCTGCAACGTGGGATTGGAGCCGGTCGTCTTGAAGGAGATCGCAAACATCTCTTGCTGGACAGAGACATTGAGCGAAGTCGTGTCGATTCCGTCGATGTCATAGTTGGTGACGGTGGACACCCACAGTCCGTTCCACATAAACACCGATACGGACAACCCGGGCGTTGGGCCGTTGTACGTAAGGATGACCGTGTAACTGGGGCCAAACCAAACCTTGGACGTCGCGCGTGGCTGGATCTCCAGCGTACGACTGGCGCCCGTGAGCGATGCCGTCGCGTAGTAAAGCTCGACGTTGCCGCCTTGTGGATACAGGATGTTCGTCAATGCGCCCGGGTTGACCATCGCTTTGGGATCGGTCGGATCCGTTGCGTAGGTGAACAGCATGCTCGACTGCGGCAACCCTTGCGGGGTGAGAAAGCGAATTCCGGTCAGGCAGCGCTTGTAGAAGTCGGCCGGATCCTGCGGCGCAGTCACCTGGGTAAGCGATACCAGTTCGTAGTCGAACAGGATGGTCTGCACCAGTTGCCCGGCCGAGGCGGAGGCATCGTCGGCCACCTTGAGCGTAATACTGGCCAGATACAAGTTCTCGGAACGATCCTGATAGGCGTGTAGATCCGGGTTTGTCGGATCGACATGCGCCGGCTGATATTCATGGATCTGGGCGGTATAGACCTTGGGCGCATAGGTGAGCTCCATGGTCTGTACCGTGGGTGCGTGGACGCGCCTCAGGCGCGATGACGTCGTGCAACTGAGCCCCGCGGCAGCGCCGATCTGCGTAAGCGTGTTTTCGTATTCGAGCAGGATCTGGTCGCCCCAGGGCGAAGCGATCGAAGCCAGGTTCCACGCCAGCGGGTAGAGCGCCTGACCCGACGTGCGCACGGTCGAGTCGGTCCAAAGTCCGTCTGGCCCTGGCCACTTGATACCGTATTGCACCGGCGAAGTTGCAGGCTCGCCATCGAGGCCGCCATAAGTGTATTGGGTTCCATCTTCGCGGATGACCACCCAGCACTCCTTGGCGGGATAGTAACGAATGCTCCAGAACTGATAAGACTCTGCTTCGTACTCTTCGTACTCTTCAGTGATCGTTGTGCGATAGAGCCGATTGGACGCACCAGCGGCCACGAGGTAGCACACGCCATCGGTGGGTTGTGCCGAAAGCGTCGGGTCACGCGTGATCATGTCGTAGCCGAAATACCAGCCAAGGCCGACCGGCCCGGTCGGGGCTTCAAGATTCCAGGTCGTCGCCGTGGTGCCAAGGTTGCTCGAATAAACCAGCGTGATATCCGCTTTCAGCTCGCCACGGCTTTTGAGTGTCGTCACGGTAAGCGGAACGGTGGCCGCTCCTTGGAACAAGTTCACGCTTTGCGCGAGGCCGCCCAGGCCGTTGGGGTCGATTTGGAAGGCGCGTTCGGGTGGAATGAGCGAGGCTTCGGTGGGTGACAAAGGGCCTACATTCACTGTGTCGGACATAGTCGGCATCCTGTCGGAAGATGAGAGTGTTCAGCCCGTTGTCTGCTGGCTGATAAAAGTGGACGGTAGGGTGCTAAGCATCTCCATCGAGATGATGTCGCTGCGCTCTGGCCACGCACCAAAACAGATTCCGCGTTCTGGCCTGCAGCCGAGGCGGTGATCGAGCAGAAAATCGTCCGGCACCATGAATCCTTCGAGGACAGCACCGGCGTCACCCATGGTGCGGTGGTAGTAGCGCAGCGGTTGATCGGCGGGGATCAGCGCCGCCGTGACGACCGGGCGTGATGCGTCGCTTACATTGGATCCGGATTCGTGAAAAAGCCGCTGATCGATCACCACCGGTTGCCACGCTTCAAGCGCCAGCTCAACGCTGTGGTGCGCACGTAAGCGATCTTCCAGGTACTGCGCCGCAAAGGGTGTGCCGGGCGCGCGTGGTGCGCTGTTGAGCCGGTGGCTACCTGGCACGACGCGCAGGCAGCCATTGCTAGAACCCACATCGAGCATGGGCATCCACAAGCTCAATGCCGAACCCGCGGTTTCGTCGACGAGGGTTATATCCTGATGTGGCGGCATCGGAGCGTGCGAGCCGGCATCCTTGTTGGCAAAGCCGCAGACGACGGGACGCCATGCCGACAATAACCTGGTGAGCTGCGCAAGCGCTGGAGCCAGGGTCATGTGAACGCTTCGGCGCACGTGTGTATCGGCGAGCATGATCGTTGCCGAGAAGCCGCCTGCATGCAAATGGGCGACGCTGTCCCACAATCGCTCGATAGGTATCCGCGCGTCGGCCGCCAGCTTGGGCAACACCGCGAAACCCAGCTGGTCGAGCCCGTCCAAAGGCTTCATCGCCGCGTGCTCGCGCTGCGCGTGCGCGGGTTTCGATTTTCCCGGCCGAAAACACCGCCCAACGCGGTGGCGAACGAGCGGCGCAAGCGAAATCCGGCGTAGCGCAGCATAGTCCAGGGCAGGGCGGCAAACACCGGGCGACCGAAGACGTAACGTCCGGCATACATCAAGACGATCTGCCCGCGCGCTTCCGGCCGTCGCCCGTAGAGCGACGTCGCCTCCAACTCGCTAAGCGGCGCGCGGGTTACCAGCCCCAGCGACATGCGCACCGCCAACCGCGACATCCAGCGGCATGGCGGACATGCGCCGTTGAAAAAGATGATCGGGCGCTCCGCACTCAAGTGGTCGAAATTATCCATGATGCATCTCGTTTAGAACGAAGACGACACTGGCCGTGGTGACGATGCCGTGGAGGTCGCGATAGAGGCGACCCGAAGGCGACTGCCATGGTTGTGCGCAATCCGGATCGGTTACGCGAAGATTGAATCCGCCCGCCCAGCCGCCATCGACGCGCTGGCGGTCAAACAGCGCCAAAAGCAAACGTCGCGCGCGCTCGCCACGCCCACAAAACCATTCGATGCCCGCCGCGTAAGCCAGCTCGAAATTGGAAGCCTGTGACGCTAGCTCGATCGCCTGAGGCACAGGAAAGCGCGCTTGCAATCCGAATCGGCGAAGCAACTTCAAATGATGCCAGGTGCTGTAAAGGTGATTGCACCACCAATAGGCAGGCCATGTACCGTCGGCGCGGGCTGTGGTTTGCAGGTACGACAACAGTGCCCGATAGCGAAGCTGCTGCTCTTCCTGCGGCAACGCCTGAAAGGCCGCTGCGGTCACGCATGGGTGGACGTCGCCCCAATGATCGGGCCCGAAATAAGTGGAGAAACCACCTTGCGGTTGCCAGTGAGCGACAAGCAGATCGAGATCTTGCGCGCGCGCGCTGCACTGCGTTGCGCGCAGTAATCGCAAGGCGAAACCCGTACTGTCGGCGTCAGGCGGGGTTGTTGCGTTGTAGCCCCAGCCGGCGCGCTCGCGTGCGGCGTGTTCGAGAAAAATGGCTGCGCGCAGCGCGGCATCGATTCGTGGCTTGGCGGCCTCGGCCAGAGCGCAGCCCGTGAAGCCCGTGACCCAGTGACACGCCTCGCCGATGGGAAGTTGATAGTCCCGCCAGGCGCCGTCGTTGTCCTGGCATGCCACGAGCCAGTCGAGCGCCCGCTGCAGACGATGGTGGGAATCGTCCGGAAGCCCCGCGCTCGCGCGCTCGGCCGTCATGCCTGGCGGCTTGAGATAGAGATTCAGGCGAGGCCGCCGTGCGACATCCATGCCGAGCCCGAGGTTGGCCATTTCGCACGTACCATCGTGCAGCGCTGCATCCAGCTTGGGTAGCGCGACCCCCATAATCGTTGCGGCATCGGCGATCAGCGCACTCCATTGTGCCGTCGATTGCGGCAAACAGTGCGCGCACACGTCCGCCTTGACGTCAGTGAGTTGTCCGTCTGCAAGCGAAAAGCCAATGCTCAGCGTTAACCCGGAGAGATTCATCTCGCGCGCGCCGATCATGCGATGCAAGAAGCCCAGCAGAAGCGGATCGGTGAAAAGCTCAATGCCCAAATCGGTGAGCGGCAACGCTTGCTTCAGTCGAAAATAAAGTTTTGCGCGTGCGTCTGCGGGTGTGCAGCCTTCCAGCGATAGGCTGGCGAGATCTGCCAGCGGTGAGAGGCTCGCGATAACGGCACGGGCGAAACGCGACGTTGGAAGGATGTATTCAAGCCAGGCTTCGGCTTCCATCCATGCTTGTGCACCCAATGGCTGCGCGTCGAGATAGACGGCAGCACCTGGCGCAGCAAGATTTACAGCCACCCACACGAAGCCGCGGCGGAAGGCTTCGATGCCCTCTGGGGCGAGTTGCGCGCGCGAAAGCAGATCCTTGGCCGAGTGCAACAGCCCAGCCGCATCAGCCGCGACGAAACTTTCGGCAAGCGCCGCTTCGCTGGCTTTCAAACGATCTTTCGGGTAGCGCAGGCGCCAGCCCGGATCGCCAAGCAGCCGCACCTTGGTCCGCTCTGGGCCAAGGGTCAGGCAAAGTTGGAGCGGCCAACCATCCGCATTGAGTTCCGAGTAGCCGCCGTGTGGACCGACGCGCTGGTAAGCGTTGGCTAACACAATGGCGTGCAACTGATCCACCGCCCGGTTGGCCGTATGAGCCAACCGGGCGGCAAGCGTCAGGATCGGAAGTCGGAAGGCCGCCGCATCAGCGGCGGCCGTGTTCACGCGGACGGATTCTGCTTGATAACGTAAGTTGAGACGCCGCCTACGCGCGTACCAGGCTGTCCGACGCGGCCGGCGCTTCCTGCGGACCCACCACTGCCTCCGGGACTGCCAGCTTTGCCGGCTTGACCGGGAGCACCGGCCGCACCGCCCGTGCCCGGTTGCGAGTTCGCTGTATTCGCAACGATCGTGGCCTGTGAACCCGATGCAAGCGTGTAGGTGACATTTATCAGCGAGCCATTGGCGCCGTTACCGCCATAGCCCCCGTTGCCGCCGTTGCCACCATTGCCGCCGTTACCGCCGTTGGAGCCGTTACAAGAATAGGCGCCGCTCTGGGACGAGCCGCCACCATCGCCGCCATTGCCGCCGTCACCGCCGCTGCCACCATTGCCACCGGGGCCGCCATTGCCGCCGGCTCCGAAGAAGGTGATCGGAAGTGTGCCTGACAACGATTGAATGACGAAGGTTGCCGGAGGCGCCACTTGGCCGTCGCCGCCACCACCACCGTCATTGCCAACGCCGCCAGCCAGTCCGTCGCCACCCTTGGTCGAATAGGAAGGGTTGCAGCCTGAGGCCCAGTTGCAGCTGCAATTTTGTCCATGGGCTCCCGTGCCGCCGGCAGGTCCGGGTGTACCGACAGCGCCGGCCGTACCGTCATTGCCAAGAATCAGCACGTCGCCCAAGAATGTATTGCCGTTTGCGAGATACATTCGGTTTCTCCATGAAATGGGTTGTGTAACTAAATCGTGCTGATTTGGATTCAGCTCGTCTTGCTGAGATTGGTAAATTGCGCCAGCGTCACTGGCACAGCGGCCTGGATATAGCCGCCTGCAATTTCGACGGCGCCGTAGTCGGCGATCGCCGCGTTGATGATCAACGGATTGTCAGCGGTGACGATGCGCGTTTGATCGCTCTCTGCCACGGTGGTAACAGTGTGTGTGCTCGACTTGCTCATGATCAGTTTCCCCCTGCCGACAGTTTGATCATCTCACCCACATGAATGCGGCTTGGCGCGTTGACCAGCAACTGGCCGCCTTCGACGATATGAAGCCGCTCGAAGAGCACGAGTGCGGGAGCACCGTGGATGCGCAGAACAGCGCCGGCCTCGATTCGCACTTCGCGCGCCATGTAAATGGCGAGTTCGAACGATCCGGTCAGCCTTTCGATGACCGAGCGATAAGACGCCACACGGGACGAATCGCCGAAGATATACGCATATCCTGCAGCTTCGATATCGGCGCGCTCCTGCGCTGAAAGCTCCTGGGAATCTGCGAACGAACGGCCAGTCCACGGCCGCGACGGTAATGGCCAGTATTGTTGCGCCACGGATTCGCCGGGGCAGGCCGCATCATCGACACCGACCCAGGACTTGAACGTATCGACATGGCTGGTCCGGCGCCACACAGGCGAAATGGCAGACACCGAATCGCGCGACGAAGTCAGTTCCAGCGTCTGATGCGTCCTTACGTGCAGGTACGCGCGGCTCGAAGTCAAATCCAAGCCGAATTCGCCAGCAACGCTATTTGGCGCTTCGTCCGAAAAAGTAATTCCGTTGGTACCTTCAAATGCATCTATAAAAAATGCTTCACCTGCCTTGCTTGTAGCCATGTGTCATCTCCCTTTTGACAATTAGATACCGCGATGAACGCGGGCGACTTTCGCCGAAGAGAAAATCATGCGATTAAGTTCGTGTCAATCGTTGGAGATGTATTTTTTCTTGGATAATAAAAGCAACATGTTTGTCTTTTATGCATCCACATCTTCTTCATCCCATCTTCACTGCATTGAACGCAGCGTATCCTGTTTTATTCATTCGAAGCTCAATACACTCGCGAAGAAATTACGCATGAATATGCGTCCATGATCTTCGTGATTGCGATTGTCATGTCTAGCCATTTGGACGCCTAAACAAAAGTCATCTATTCGCAGGTCTTTGCGACGCTAGCGCATTGAACCATCGTCCTTCTGATAGTGGCTGGTGTACTTGCGCGGCCAGGCGCTGTGGCCCAAATCGGATTTCGGCATAAACCCTATGAGGGCCTCGGGTGTGGAGGGCCGGTCGTTGAGGTTGCTGATTTAGAGAGGGTTATCGGGGGCAGGGCCAGCGACTGCTTTCAACCCTGGGATCTTCCGACGCCTTGATCCGGCTGCCACAAAGCCACCCGTTGGAACTTTGCCCACGCTCGGCATGCCCAGTTGGGGCTAGGAGCGAGCGCGCAGCTATCTGCGATTTGCACCCGCCGGGTCATCCGCTTGCAAATCCGCCACGTTCGCCGTACAGTGAACCATATGGTTCACTATCAAGCCCGCCTCGACACAACGTTCGCCGCGCTCTCCGATGTCACCCGACGCGGCGTGCTCGAGCAACTCGGGGATTCAGACGCCTCAATCACCGACCTTGCCCAAAGGTTTCACATGACCCTCACGGGCATGAAGAAACACGTCAGCATCTTGGAGCAGGCGGGGCTCGTGATGACGGAGAAGGTCGGGCGCGTACGAACCTGCACGCTCGGGCCGCGCCGCCTGGAAGAAGAGGCCGCCTGGATCGAGCAGCACCGCCAACTCTGGAGTGCGCGCTTCGACGCGCTCGACAAGATTGTCGAACACTTGAAAAACAAGGAGAAGGCAGATGCCCGAAGCAAAAGAAGGTAGTCCCGGCGCCACGAACCGTACCGATGTGCGACGCAAGTCCAACCGCGAACTCGTCGTGACGCGAACGTTCAATGCTCCCGCACACATCGTCTTCGAAGCGTGGAGCAACCCCCAATTGTTCAAGCTTTGGTGGGTTCCGAAGTCGGTGGGCATGTCGCTGCTCTCATGCGACATGGATGTTCGCACCGGAGGCAAGTATCGCCTCGTGTTCAGCCATCCGGACTTCGACCAACCGATGGCGTTCTTCGGCACGTACCGAGAAGTAACACCGCACAAGCGTCTCGTATGGACAAACGAAGATAGCGATCAGGGCGCCGTGACCACCGTCACGTTCGAAGAAAATGCCGGCAAGACGCTACTCACCTTTCACGAACTCTACCCCACAGAAGCGGCCCTCGACGAAGCCCTCGCCGGTTCAGCAGAAGGTCTACCCGAACAGTTCGCGCAGTTGGATGAGTTGCTCGCAGGCAGATCGTGATCACGCCCTGGTCACCCGGGTAAGGAAGAGGGCGGTCGAACACAACGTACATGTTGGGCCACAGTCGAGCGCGTGTGATTGGGGTGCGTTATCGGGTAGGGTGGACGTTCCTACCGGCCCATTTGCCTACAATTCACGCAACCTCATCAAGATCGCTTAGTTCGCTTGATAACGCGGTGGCTTCCGCAGAAAAGGTGGAGCAGGTAGAAAGGCCGCCAAGGATACCTGTCGTAGTAAACAGGCGAAGCTCCATAGGAGGCGTTTCGAAACGTTGAAAAATGCCAACTAGGCAGCCGATAAAGAAGGCGGCGACCCAATTTGCGGCCAACGTTCCTGGTGGTAGGTGAGGGGAGAGGGAAGAGGGAAGAGGGTTATAGGGGCTAAAACCGATCCGTCGGCTTGAATGAGGGGTGGCCATTAGCTGGAGTCATAGCGAAACGCTGCATTTTTAGGCGGCAATCCGATCATAGCTGAGCGCAACAACCCCATTTTTTTCGGAAGGGTACACCGTCAAATCAGCTGACAAAATCCGGCCACGCTAGTAGTGCGGCTCAGTTTTTCTTTTGCCCATTTGATCTCGCAATATCGTCGCAAAAATTGCGAATCACGTTGACCATCTGGTCGAGCCCCGGCTGTTCGATGGGATAGTGTCCGGCGTTATCCAGCATGACCTCTTTCACCTGCACGTGGCAGATCCGATCGAGGAACAACTGGCTTAAGTGCAGCGGCGTCCAACGGTCCTGCGCAGGCTGCGTCAGCAGGATCGGGCACACATCGAAAGCCTCCGGCTCCATCGCTGGTACGTAGTTCATATAGCTGGCGAGAAAGCACATCGTGACCCAGTTGCCAGCGGAGGTCTTGTCTGCCAGGCAGGCTTTGAGTGCGGCCTTGTCGTTGACCAGTGCGTGCATCTTGCTCGCCAACGACATCGGCAGTCGCAGCCCGGCAAGCGGAGTCCTGGCGGCCCATGTCGACATGGGGCCACCGACGCGGCTCATGAACAGGTTCAACGCGGTTTCGTCGCGCACCTGCTGCAGGCGCTGGTCGAGGAAGGTCATGCCGACAATGCCCTTGACCTTTCGATTCAACGCCGCGACGTGATAGGTCTCCATGCCGCCGACACTGAGCCCATAGAGCACAATGGGGCGCGGATCCCTGGCCAGCTCGGCATCGATCAGGTCGCTTCCGGCCTGCACCCAGTCGTGGTAGCGCACCAGCGCGCCCGGACCAACCTCGGTGAGGCCATATCCGGGCATGTCGATGGCGATGGTCTCAAATCCATGCCGCGCCAGCGGAGCACCGAGGATGGTGGACATCTGACGGCCATTGGTGCCGACACCGTGGAACAGGATCACCTTCACCGGCGCGGCGGGATTGCGGTAGCAATCGAGATGGATGCGGTGCTGCCGCCACGGCCACCATTCCTCCTGGGGCTCCTGTCCGGGACGAAGCTGGTAGGCCGGCGGCAGAAATTTCTGGATCTCGCGCCATGCGGGCTGGTTGGCATAGTTCATGGGAGGTCTCCGGTTCATGACCACGTTGGTTGTGCATACCGTAGCCGCCGCAGCGCCTCAAACCGAGTTTGGCATGGGCCATCCACTTTATGTTTTGGGCCAAGCCTATAATGGCGCCTGGCCCCCATCGGCCCTCCCGCCATGAATCTCTGGAACTTCACGCGCAGCTCCGCCAGCGTTCGTCTGCTCCTGGATTTTGGGCGCAAGCAGGGATTGAGCGCTACGCAACTGCTGGCCGGAACCAGGCTGACGCAGGCGCAGGTCGGGAGCGGACAGATCCGTCTTTCCCCGGCCCAGGAAATCGCGGTGATCGGCAACCTGCTGCGCTTGCGCGCCAGGTATCCTGGCATGGGTCTGCAACTGGGTCTGGGCTATCACCTTTCGGCCTACGGCGTGCTGGGGCTTGGGCTGATGAGCAGCGCCACCGCGGCCGACGCCCTGCAACTGGTGCAACGGTTTCTGCCGTTGACCTACACCTACGTGCCGATCCATCACCGCCGCGACGGCGACTACGACACCGTGCTATTCGACATGCCGGCAGGTCTGGCCGACGAGGTTGCACACTTCGTCGTCGAGCGGGCGATGGGCGCCACGGTGCGAGTGTTACGGGATATCACCGGTGTCGAAGCGCCGCTGGCTGCCATCCGGTTGCGCGGCTCGCCGGCGCCCAGGCTTGTCGAGGCGGAACTCGCCCGCCTGCTCCATCAGGCACCGAAGTGGGGTGCCGCGGAAAACGCAATCTCCATCGCGTGCACGTTAACGCAACGCCCGTTGCCGCAGGCCAACGCCATCACCTTGACCATGTGCGAGCGCATGTGCAGGGAACTGATCGAGCAGCGCAGAACCAAACTCGATACCGCCACCCTGGTGCGCGAATATCTCGCCGCCGTACCCGATCACCATACGCCAAAGCTGGCCGAAGTCGCGGCGTTGTTGTGCACCAGCGAGCGAACCCTCAAGCGCTGGTTTCAGAACGAAGGCATCTCGTTTCGCGAGTTGCTGGAGGATAGCCGCCGCGCCAAGGCGGATCGTCTGCTGGGCAACGCACATAGCTCGCTGACTGAAATCGCGGTCAGCCTGGGGTTTAGCGACCTGTCTTCTTTCTCACAGGCTTATAAACGATGGACCGGCGATACACCGAGTTCGTCGCCCGCGCGTGGCAGGGATGTATCCCCATCGGCGGGCGACGCGAACATGGATTACTATCCTGCACGCGATGATCAACACCCGCGCGCTCGCCGGGTACGGCGACATTCACGATAGCCATGGACCCGGTGCAGGCATTCGCATCGCCCGCCGTTATCAATGAGCCTTCAAGGCAAGCTGCATCACCAGGTATAGCGACATCCAAGATTCCCTTGCACACCTTGGCGGCGACCGCCATCGGTATCGCCCACGGCAAGCTGATAGCCGAACTGGGCATACAGACTGAGGTAGGACCGGATCCTGGCCGTCAGGCCTCCCGCAACTTCCATGCGTGTCGCCTCTTCAAATAACGGAACCGCGTCGTCGCCAAACGTCGTCGTTGCCCGGCCGCCCCAGTCATGCCACAGATTCAAGCGCACATAGGGCTGCCAGGTCTGGCCGTTATCGCCCTCGATGGTCCATTGGCCGCGCATACCGAGCCGCCCTGTGGTACCGGTCGTCATGTCGAGATCGACCGGACCCAGGCCGTCATAGGCCTGGCTGAAGCTGACGCGTTGCCAGATCACTTGCATCTGCGGTTCAAGCACGAACTGCGGCCCGAACGCCAGCGGTACCGGGTAGCCACCTTCCAGCGATGTAAGGAAGCCTTCGCCGGCAATGGGCAATCGCGCAAAGGCTGTCGTGGCATCACCACGATAGGATGTTCCCTGGAAAACGGCATCGAGATACCAGCCGCCGGCGCCGTAATGCGTCCAGTAAGCGGCTCCGGAATAGGCGTCGAGATCCACCTTGCCGGTATGGCTGCGCACGTAGTCATCCGATGCAAGGTCGGTGACCAGGCCCTCCACATCCAGGTTGCTGTTGTTGTAACCGAAGTAGACACCGATCGTGTCACGCTGATCCGATATGAAACTGCCGCGCCATAGATCGACGCCGATCTGTACTCCGACCATCTGGCCCGTCGCGCGAGGATCGGCGAATGCCTCGTAATGGTTGCTGATTTGCTGGCCGAAGACGCGCCCCCAGGACGAAGGCGCCCATCCATCATCGTCGGCGCTGCCATCCGTGCCGGCAAGCGTATTGCCAATGCGCTCGTGCAAGGTTCCCAGCATCGTCAAGCCCATCTGCCTCGCGATGGGTTGCACCACACTGTCTGTCGCGATTTCCGGCCCGATGATGGGATAGGTGCCCGGGGATAACGGATCCGGCGGCGGGTCGAGCGGCAATGTGGGAGTTGGGGTCGGGGTTGGGGTTGGGGTTGGGGTTGGGGTTGGTGTCGGAGTTGGAGTTGGAGTTGGGGTCGGTGTTGGAGTCGGAGCGGGCGTCGGACTAGGCGCCGGTGTCGGAAGTGGTGCGAACGGAACGGTAAAGCTGGAGCGCAGGAACCAGTCATCGGGATTGCTGCCACCGACACCGCCACGGAAAAGATCGTAATCGAATGCGCCGGCACGCACGTCATCGGCAAGCACAAAGGCCCCCGTGGCCGTCGTGCCGCCGTTGAGTGCCTGGACGACCTGGATGCCATTGGCTTTCGTCTCCGCGCCCTCGCCGGTGGTGTTGTGCACCAGCAGATACGTCGTGCCAGTGGCAGCGCCGCCGTTGACGACCAGCTTGTCCGATGGGGAGCCGTCGGTATCGAGATAGGAATTGATGACCAGGAGGCCATCTGCGCCGACATACCCGTTGGTCGTGAGCGTCTTGTAACTGCTCAACAGCGCAGGGTCGCCCACCGGCGCTGTGAACTGGATCGTGCTGGCATTGTTGTCGAGGCTGGTGACATTGGAGTTGCCGGGTACCGTCCAGACCGTGCCGTCGGAGAGCACCACATTCGCCGTGCTGCCGCTACCGGTGGTTGCCACGCCATTCAATGCGGAGTTTCTGGCGTCGAGGTTGACGATGGAGGTGCCTTGCGAATTCAGCAGGAAATCACTGTTGTCGACTGCGGTCGAGTCGGTGAGCGATACGTTGACGCTGGCGCCTTGGACATTGAATGACCACATCGTCGAGGTGACCGTTGTGCCATCGAGTATCAGCGTGTTGGCCACACCGCTTTGCCCATTAACCAGAAAGCCGACGGTACCGCTGCCCGTTGCGGTCATCGATCCGCCGTTCATCGTCAACGTGCTGCCACCGCGCAGCACGCCGCCATACGATTGGCCTGCCATCAACGTCACTTGCGTGTCCGTCGCGGTGAGCGTGCTCTCTTGTTCCACCAGCAGCGCCGACGCGCCGCCACCTTGGGATCCGAGGTTGATCGTGCTGCCGTTAAGCGCGATATCCGCCCCGGATGCGCTATGCGCACCGACATCATTGCCGCCGCCAAGCGTGCCAGTAATGGTCGTATCGTTCGCGGTGATTTTGCTGCCCGCACCGGTTGCAAACAGAACCTGGCCACCACCGCCAGACGACTGCACGCTGAGAGTGCTGCCACTGTCCAGAAGGACCTCGCCGCCGTTGGCAGCCTCCACCAGGATGTTGCTGCCGGGCAACTGGATGGTGATATCGCTGGCTGTGATCTGGCTGCCATTGCCGGTGGACAGTAGCCCGAGCAGTCCACCACTACCTGGGTAAAGCGCAGAGATGCTCGACGCACCGTAGGTGGGGTCGACGCCGAGAACGATAACCCCGCCACCCTGTGCGGTAACTGCCGTACCGTATGGCACGGCAACTGCGACGCCGTTTGCCTGCAGCGGGCCGCTTCCCGTCGCCGTGATTCGACGAACACTGGGCGTGCCAGGGGGTATCGTGCAGCTCACGCTGCCGCTATTGGTGTATTCGTAGCCGTTGTACTGGTTGCCGCTCGAAGGGCAATTGACTCCCTGCGCGATAGCCGTGCCGCCGGCCATCGCGACGGGAACAACCATTGCGTATAGAGCACGCAACCGATCCCCCACTGCAAGGAACTTGCTGCCACGGCATTTTGCTTGCGTGGCCTCACGCGTAACCGACGTCCACCGGTCAGCGTATCTACCAATAGGGTACGTGGATAGTCCAGCCCCAAAGTAACGTCAAGGTGACGATCGCGTTATCACACCGTGATTTGCCGGACTCTATCGGAATGTTTTCATTAGAACTTCTTGTGTACTTTCGCAATCTTCGGTGTTTGAGAATGACAAAAGGCGCATTTATGCGCGTCACCGTCGTATTTCCAATACACCATTTCTCAATGTTTATCGTCAATTTAAATTTCCTCAAATATGCGGCGTTTGCCGACCGCTATCGACGGGCGACGGGGCGATCGGAATGCGCGATAGATGGGGCGGGCCACATCGCGCCTGATAGCTCGATGAAGGCGCAAATCGCCGCAGCCGTTACCATGGAGGCGGCGACAACGGCGAATAGCCTTGAAGCCGGTGAGCCGAAAGTGGTAACGGCGAGCCATCCGCCTCCCGCCCCAATCAACAGACGCGCGGTGCCGGCCAAGAAAATGAAAGTCACGCGGCCGCTGCCCTGCGACGCGAAACTGAGCGCGAAGATAATTCCGTTGGCGGCATAAAATGGTGCCACGATGTGCAGGTAAAGCGACCCTGGCTCGATGATGGCGGCATCGTGCGTGAACAGGTGAAGCCACAATCCGGGAAACATTGCGACGGTCAGACCAACGGTCTCTGTGAAGATCACGCTCGCTGCAACCCCAAACCATGTGATCTTCCTGGCGCGCGCGAGATGGCCTGCGCCCACATTGGTACCGACCATGGTGATAACGGCGGTTCCTATCCCGAAGACGATCGGAATGAGTACGTAGTCCAGCCTGGACGCGGTCCCATACCCTCCAATCGCAGCAACGCCAAATTTGCCGACAGCACCTGTGACGAGCAACACCATCACATTCAGCTGAATAGTGCTGATGGCTGCGATAGCACCGACCTTGAGGATGTCGCGAAACAAGGACCAGCGCAGGCTGTCGCGCGAAAGCCGCAATCCGGATCGCCCGCTTGCCATGTAGCGCAGCAGCGCAGCTGCGGCCAACCAATAATAAAGGCTGACGGCGATACCAGCCCCCGCGAGGCCGAAGCCATGGAAAGGTCCGAGCCCGAAGATAAAGAAGGGAGATAACGGAACAAGAACGGCTGCGCCAATAAAGGTCACTATCGCGGGTACTCGCACGTTACCGATTCCACGAAGAGCAGCGGAAAGCAGGTTAACGATCCAGATTGGAATGGCGGCAAGAAAGACGAAAGTCGAGTAGAGCTGCGCAGACCGCAGCGCTTCGCCTGTTCCTCCGAGAGCACGATAGAGGTGACTGCCAAAGCCAATCGCAAGTACTGAAAACGCCAGGCCAAAGGCGACCGCGATAACAACAGCGTGCGCGACGAGGGCGTTAGCATCGGCGTGCCGACCCGCGCCAGTGGCACGCGCCACCGCTGAAGCAACCCCACCACCGATGCCTCCCGCTGCCATCATTGTCATGAGCATCCACAAGGGAAAAACCAGTGCAACGCCGACCAGTGCCGGGGTGCCGAGAAACGACACATAGTAGGTTTCGGCCACGCTGACGAGCGTCTGAGCAACCAGAACACCGATCGTCGGCAGCGCTAATCGCATCATCGTGGCGGCGATCGGTCCGTGAAGCATGGCTTCGCGAGCCCGCAGTTTGGCTTCGTTTGGACCGCTAGGACTTGCGACTCGCGCGGCCTTCGTGTCCGCGGTTCCAGTGTCGATCGCTGTTGTTGCTTCAGTCCCGGTCATACCACGCCCCGTCATAAGAGTACGATCGTAATCTTATATCCGTAAAACGAGAGAAGACAACTGCGAATTTTCAAGAAATGGGCGACGCCGACTCACAGGCGCCAAAAACATCGGAGCCCGATGCGTTTAGATGACAAGTTTTATCGCGACGGTTTGCGCGTCCTGCAAAAAGAAATCTGGTCGGTTCGTCAATGGCAGTCAGTTGTGTTGCACGTCACGCCAAATGCAGTCGAGCAGCTCTCAAAGGCGCGTCGAAAGCTCTGTGACGACAACGCCGAAGCGTTTACGGCATGGCTAAGGGATTGGCACTTGACAGTCTTGGATTACGATCATAATCTAATGGTCATGCGATATCCCAGCGAACAGAAAGCCGAAACACGCGCGAAAATTATTGGTATGGCTGCGCGTTCGTTTCGTGAACATGGTTCCGAAGGCAACGGCATCGGCTCAGTAATGAAGGAGCTGGGGCTTACCAAAGGTGGCTTCTACCGTCATTTCGACAGTAAAGATGACCTTTTTGCGGAGTCCGCGGGCTATGTTTTCGAGACCAGGGCAGCAGAGATGTTGGCTTGGGCGGAGGCCGCGCCAAAGGGCGAAGGATTGCGGGTCATCATTGAGAAATACCTAAGTCACGAACATCTGCAAACGCCGGGAAGTGGTTGTCTTTTTTTCACGCTGGGGCCTGAGCTCGCCCGCCAACCGAAGGCGGTACGCAAACGTATAAACCGGTCCATTGCGGCCTACCGCGATCGCCTTCTTGCGGTCATACCCGGGAAGACACGGGATGAAAAGCTAAAGACTTTCGGAATATTGTTTCCGAGCATGTCGGGAGTGATGACCGTCGCACGCGCTATTGAGGATGCTGATACGCGCGAGCGAATGCTGGCCGAAGCGCGAAAGTTTTTTATCAATACTTTTGCCAAGACAAAGGCATAAATTTTTTTGGCCATAAAGAGTACGATCGTAATCCAATTGACGTGGATTAGTGATTAGCGATGATCGGGCCGCTCACCGATGGGAACAGTTCTCGTCCGCTCCAGCCATGACTTGGTTGCCCATGGCCGGACCAACCTAACGACCGATTTGATGCAGCGCTTCAAAGCAGGGACGCGGATCGATTTCCCCACAGCCGCAAAAAAGGGGGTGATCGTCTCGGCTCAACTTGTTTTTGAAACCTGGGAGCACGTTATGGATTTAGGAATTAGCGGAAGAAAGGCAATCGTCGCGGGCGGCAGCGCTGGTATGGGCAAGGCTACCGCTTTGGCGCTGGCCCGCGAAGGTGTGGAACTTACCATCTTGGCGAGAGGCGAAGAGCGCCTCGTCGCCGCGGCCCGCGAAATCGCCGCAGAGACCGGGACGAACGTGACGCCGGTGGTCGGAGATTTGAACACGCCCGCGGGGCGCGAGACCGTTCTAAAGGCCTGCCCCGATCCCGACATCCTCATCATTTCGGGTGGAGTGCCCCGCATGCTCTCGGGATATGAAGAAGTGACCGAAAAGGATTGGCTGGGGAGCTTCAATTCGGAATTGATCGGTCCCGTCGAATTGATAAAAGCCACCGTTGGAGGCATGGTCGCCAGAGGATTCGGGCGCGTGGTCAACATAGCCAGCCTCGCCGCGAAGACCCCCGTGGAGGCTCGACTGCTTTCGGGGTCGATGCGCTCGGCGCTGATTAACTATTCCGGTGTCGTCGCGAGGAAGCTCGCCTCGAAGAACGTGACCATCAACAACATCCTGCCAGGGTGGTTCCATACGGCTGGTACCCGGGGACTCTTCGAGTCGAAAGCCGCCGCGAATGGCACGACTTACGACGTGGAAGCTCAGCGATGGGCCGACACCGTCGGGATACCAACTGCGAAGATCGGCGACCCCGAGGACGTGGGCGCTTTTTGCGCACTGCTCAGCAGTAGATACGCAAGCTACGTCGTCGGACAGTCAATCGCCATGGATGGTGGATTGCTGCGGACCGTTTTTTGACGCTGGCTGTCTGAACCCCAACAGCAATACAACTAGAGATTCGAGAGTAGAACATGCAAACAAGAGCTTTTATAAACGATCCAGAGCACACGCGCGTACTTGTCACAGCTGCCGCAGGGAATACGGGACAACCGACAGTAGCGCAGCTCCTTGACAAAGGCTTCAAGGTTCGCGCCCTTGTCAGGAGGGACGATGCGCGAGCACAAAACCTGCGGAATCTCGGGGCTGAGGTGTGGATCGGCGATATGTCGAGCCTGCGTGACATTCGTCTTGCGATGAAGGATGTGAACCGTGCTTACTTTTGCGCTGCGATCGGGACAGGGATCGTCGAGAGCGCCGCCATCTTTGCACAGGCCGCGGGCGAACAGAGCCTTGAATTGATCGTTGATATGTCACACGTCCAGTCACGCCCGGCTGCGCGGAGCAAAGTGACGCAGGACCACTGGCTATCCGAACAGATATTTGAACGATCAGGTATTCCATCGGTACATTTACGCCCGACTTTTTTTTCGGAATGGCTTCTCTATATCTCAGGCGTTATTCGGCACGGTCGATACATCACGCCATTCAGCAAAGACAGCAGGTCAGCACCGATTGCGGCCGCTGACATTGCCAGAATTACCGCTGGCATCATGGGAGATCCGGCCCCCTACATCGGTAAGGCCTTACACTTGCACGGACCCGTTGAATACAGTCATGAAGAACTAGCCGCTGAGGTCAGTCGTGTGCTGAATAAACCGCTGAGCTTCGAACAGGTAACGCCTTCGGTATTTCTTGAGACCCTGGGTATCCCTGAAGCAACGGTACTGCGCAAGCACTTCGAAGCCGTAGCAATAGATCAGCAAGAGGGCTTGCTCGCAGGGGGCAACGACAGGATCGGCCAGCAGATTATTGGCGCTCCCTTGATGAAGATCGAGGCATTCGTCAAAGCCAACCAAAAGGCGTTTGCCTAATCCTGCGTTTCGCTTCGGCACAAGCCACTGGTAGTGAAGGCCATTGATGTCGAGATATTCACCGCGCGGTGGGATTTATGCCAAAGAAAACTGCGACAACCTCATTGAAAGCGGTGCGCGAAAAGGATCGTCTTCTAGATGATGACATTGCTCGCTCGCTGGTCCGTGCTACGTCTTTATTCAATCGTTTGACACGGCAGCGCGTCAAAGCAGAATTCAACATCACGAGCATGCAAGCTGAGATTCTCATTTTGATGGCCGTCGAACCCTCCCTGCTTGGCAATGACGTCGCTGCAGCTATTGGAGTTAATCCAAGCACGGTAAGTAATGCACTGGATGGCATGGAGAAATGCGGGCTGGTGACGCGTCAGCGAAGCACGGAAGATCGCCGAATCGTTCTTATCACGCTCACCAGTTTGGCTAAACGTATTGCCGGGCGCGCGACAAAAATTAGTCGCGGAACCGTCAGCGCTCTCATAACAGGTATCAGCGAATCTGATCTGCACATCATACAGCGAGGACTTAAGAAGATGGCCGACAACTCTCGGGCGCACACCTCTACCGCATTGTGCGAGGAAGTCCCGCAACTATCGCGAAATCATGACTTCACCAGGAGGGATTTGATTTATCGTCGGCGCTAGACGGCGTCGCATGACGGGCGCTGAGCGGGAGGGGTAGGGAGGAAACTTTTTGAAAAACGATAGCGAGGCAAACGGCGCGCTTCGCGGCATGAGTGCTTCAATGCGAAGAATCGTTCCATGATGGTCGGTGCATGATCAAAGAGGGGTGGCGAACTCAACACCCAACCAGCGTGCTATGGCGCCGTTCCTTTGCAATAGGGTGCCTCATCTGTCGCAGAGCACCATCGTCTTTCGCCTTTGCGTTCACGCCCCATTGCCTGATCGCGGAGGTGGCGACACTGACAACAACGCCGTTGCGCGACTCGTCAACAAACTACCCGCCTGAAAATACCCCATCACGGTGCCGACGCCGCGGTGCTCGCTCATCGCCATCACCTCACCAAGCGGCACGCCTTGGCGCGCCGCTTCGGTGACAAAGCCCGATCGCAGACTGTGCGCCGCCCAATCGCCATCAAGGCCCGCCAGCTGGGCACGGCGCTGGACCATGCGCGCGACATGATCGGCGGTCAACGCCGTGGTGCCGACGGTGCCGCCACGATGTAACCGGCGGAAGAGGGGGCCGCTCGTCGCCGGCGCGGCCGCCAGCCAGGCGGCGAGGGCGTGTGCGGCGTCGCCTTTCAACGGTTTTTCGCGTGGGACTGCACAGGCGGACCACTCTAAAGTGCGCTCAACATGACTAGAAGCTATCTCAAAATTGGCGAAGCAGCATCATCGCAGCGGAGATCTGCACAAAGCCCAGGAAATTTCCCGGATGAAGATCCCAGCGATTCAATAATCGGCGCTTGTGTTTCATCCAAGCAAAGAATCGCTCTACGATCCATCGGCGTTTGTACCGACGCAGTTCGCGCCCGTCCTGTGTCTTGGCCTTCTTTCGATTCTTTCAGTGCGGCGATATCAGTTTCACCCCTTTGCCGCGCAGGTCGTCATCCAGGTCGTCACTGTCATAGGCGCGATCGCCAATCAATACCTCGGGCATCGCCTCGATCATGTAGAAGTCGAAGCTCAGCTGCACCAGCTTAACCTCATGGTGATTGGCCGCATGCGTGCTCACCGATAACGGCAACCCGGCGCGATCCACGATCGCCATGATTTTCACGCCTTTTCCGCATTTCGTGTTGCCAATCTGAAGCCCGCCGCCACGACCATTGGCGAAGGTCGCATCGATGTAGCATTCGGAGGTATCCAGCAGATCACGTTCGCGCAACTCGTTGGCCAGATCCACCAGCATCGTCCGGATGACTTCCTGCTGGCACCACTGCTGAAAGCGCCGATGCACTGTCTTGTAGTTCGGATAGGACTGCGGAAGCATGTGCCACTGCGCGCCCGTGGTCAGTATCCATAACACGGCATCCAGTACTCGGCGCGCGGGTACCGGCTTGCGGCCCGGCCGCTCGTCCGGAATGTGTTCTTCCGGAAAATGGTGTCGGATACGTTCCCAGTGGGCATTGGAAATTTTCGTCATAAGCCTATTTTATAGGCATTTCATGCGATTTTCGATTTTGAGATAGCTTCTAATCTAGTCAACGTCGCTGCCGCGAAGGCCTTGGTGAGCGCCGGTACCTGGGCTTGATCTCCGTGCTGCGGCGCGGTATCGCGCGATAGTGAGCAAATTTGGGGTCAACTTTGCTTGCGTCAGGTCGATAACCGACAAATTGGTACGCGCGAAACTCCTCGTGGTATTTCCCAGGTACGCAGTTAAATAGGCACGGCTGCTCCATCAAGGGGAGCTCGGAACGTTCAAGATGACCATTGCGCACCGGCCCCTCCAAGATCGTGCTGGGGAACTGGCTAGCGAAGCAAGTCAATAGGGTATTTTTCGATACCCTCAATCATGACAATCGATTGGCCCATCCTCGTAGTGTCCGCTACATTCCGGGTTGGCCGAGGCGGCGAGTGGACTTCCGTTGCCGACGGTTTTTTGTCGCGCAAGCGAGTCGCAGCGGATGGAAAGTTTGGATACCAATTACGACATCGTCGCCATGGGCGCCGGCCATAACGGTCTGGTCGCGGCTGCCTATCTGGCCAAGGCGGGCAAGAAAGTGCTGGTGCTGGAGCGCAAGGCCTATCCGGGCGGTGGCGTTTCCACCCGGCAATTGAATACGCCCGGCTACTGGCATGACGAGCACTCAAGCGTGCACATCATGATCCAGGGCAACCCCATGCTGCGCGACGACGAGCTGGGCCTATTGTCCACGCACGGCCTGAAGTATCACTACTCGCCGGTGCCGCACGCCACGATCTTTCCCGACCAGTCCGCCTTGTTCACCTACAAGGATCTGGACAAGACCTGCGAGTGTTTCGCCAGGCTTTCCCCGAAGGATGCCGATACCTATCGCGACTTCGTCAAGACCAGCCAGCAGATCTTGCGGATGTTCATGCCCGGCCTGTATGCGCCGCCGCCGCCGCTGGGTGAGCTGGTGGCGATGCTGGATCGCAGCGACGAAGGTCGCCTGATGCTGGATTACATGAATCGCGACTGCCTGGATCTGGTCAATCGGCTATACGAAAATGACAGGATCAAGATCCACCTGCTGCGCCTGGTCAGTGAGAACCTCCAGGCGCCGAACGAACTGGGTACGGGCATGGGCGTGCTGCTCATGCCGGGCATTATTCACACCTACGGCGTGTCGCAGCCGATCGGCGGCAGCGGTAAGCTGACCGAAGCATTGGTGCGCTGCATCGAAAGTTACGGCGGCGAAGTGCGTTGCAATGCCGAAGTGGCCAGGATCCTCGTGACCAACGGCCGCGCCGTCGGCGTGCGGCTCGCGGACGGCAAGCAGATTTTTGCCAAGGACGCGGTGATCGGCGCCATCCATCCACACGTTGTACGCAAGTTTGTGGATGGCGTGCCCGAACCGGTATTGCAGCGTGCGGAGCGCGCCACGCTGGCGCCATTTTCGATCATGGTCAGCCACTACGATTTGAAGGAAAACTGCAAGTACTACGCCGGCGAAGAAGTGGGCTACGCCACCATGCTGGAGTTCATGGCGACCGATCGGCTGGATGAGATGCTGGCCGATTTCGACGATCTCAAGCGCGGCCTCATCACCGAGCGCCGGCTGTGCGCGGGCGGCGACGAAAGCATCGGTGACAAGACGCGTGTGCCGCCCGGTGCCGGCATGTTCCATGGCATCACGTTCGCGCCGTACAAGGTGAACGATCCGCGCTGGAAGGATCGCCATTGGGATGAGTTCAAGGAAGAAATCGGCGATTTGTCGCTGGCGCACTATCGCAAGTTTGTCAGCAACCTCGATAGCGGCAACATTATCGCGCGCAAGATCGTCAGCCCGGTGGACTTGGAGCGTTCCAGCCCGAACAGCATGATGCGTGGCGATCTGCACGGCGTGGCGCCTTATTTCTACCAGAGCGCCGGTCATCGTCCGACGCCGGATCTGGGCCAGTTCACGGTGCCGGGCGTAGAACGCCTGTACCTGGCCGGACCCTTTCAACATCCGGGCGGCGGCGTCTACGGCGCCGGCCGCGCGACGGCGATAAAGATGTTCGAGCAGCTTGGCATGGATTTCGATGGCGTGACCGCCGGCGTCCGGCATGACACCGGCTTGCCGCCCAGGACGGCAGCGGTTGCCGCCGATGCGGGCATGGTGCTGCGTGGAGCCGCCGATGAAGAGCTGATGCGCGTGGAATCGCTGGAGCGCGCCGGCGACGAGTTGGTTATCAAGGGCAGGAGCTTCGGCACCATGCCAATGACGGCGCGGCTCGATGCGGCGTCGGCGCGCGCGGGCCTGAAGATGCTGGGGCTGGGCAAGCTATTGTTCCTGGCCACGCTGCCGTTTCGTAAAAAATCCTGATCACACCCCTACAGGCACAAGGGCTCGTTATGCATTCCTTGCTGGACAAGGTCGTCATCATCACTGGCGCGGGCGGCGGTATCGGCTCGGCCACTGCGCATGTCATGGCCAGCCGCGGCGCAAAGCTGGTGCTTGCGGACATCCATCTTCCCGGTGCGCAACGCGTGGCTGAATCGTTGCGAGGTCAGGGTGGCCACGCCGTGGCGGTACATCTGGATCTTGCTGACGAAGGCAGCATCCTGGGCATGATCAAGGCTGCGCTGGATACTTACGGACGCATCGATATTCTGCATAACAACGCCGCCGATCTCAGTCCCGACCTGGGGCCGCGTGACGGCGACATCGCATTGATGGACGTGGAGGTGTGGGATCGCACATTCCGCGTAAACGTGCGCGGCACGATGCTGTGCTGCAAGCATGCGATTCCGCACATGCTGAGCCGGAGTGGCGGCGCCATCATCAACACCGCCTCCAATCTTGGCTTGCAAGGACAGGTGATCCAGGCGGCCTATGCCGCATCCAAGGCGGCCATCCTGCAGCTCACCCGTTCGATCGCCGCGTCGCACGGCCGCCGCGGCATTCGCTGCAACGCCGTCTCGCCGGGATTGGTGTTGTCGCCGGCAGCGCGCCAGAACCTGCCACCGCCTCTGCTGGAGGTGGTGGAAAGCGAAACGCTGACGCCGTATCTGGGCGTGCCCGACGACATCGCCTATGCCGTCGCCTATCTGGCTTCCCATGAGGCGCGTTATGTGACCGGCCAGAACCTGGTGGTGGATGGCGGTACGTCTTCACACGTGCCGGGATTCGCGCGCTTCAGTTCGCTGTTCAGCCACGCCGACTGATCGGCTCTTGCCACGAAGGCCGCCGCGTCGCGGTGGGTGCCGATTCCCCTGCGAATCATTGTCTGGCGCGTCAGGCAGCCACCCTGGCGCGCCAATGCGGCAACGGAAGACCGGCTACCGGTGAACGGAAGCATGACAGGCTGGTGCCGAGCAGGCTGCCCAGATACACGGTCTTCAAATCCGGGCCGCCGAACGTCAGGCTGGCCATCAGCGGTGCGACAGTGCCTTGCGCGATGCGCATTAGATCCGGAGTAATGGTGCCTGCGTAGAAGTGCTGGTCATAGATGGCGATCTTGTCGGGGCGACCGTCGTCGAGCAGCGTCAGCAGTTCCCGTTCCGGGGTCAGCGCCACCAGGCGTTCCGCCATGATCAGGGTGATCCATAGATTGCCGTAGGTGTCGAAGGCAAAGCCGTCGGGCGTGCCGCCGAGATTGGCAGGGCCAAAGATTTCGCGATCGCTCAACGAGCCATCCGCATGAACGCGTAGGCGCGAGATGCGGCGCGCATTCGATTCAACCACGTACAACCACTCTTTCCTGGCGTCCAGGCGAATCTCGTTGGTGCCGACGAAACCATCGGCGACGATGCGTATGCCTTTCTCGTCGATCAGTCCGACGTAACCGTCGGGGGTCTTTTCGTTGATCGCGCGGGTCCACGGACGCAAGCGTGTCGTGACGGTGAACCAGATGCGCCCGCGCGAGTCGGTGAGCACGAAATTGGTTTTGCCGAGCGGCTCGCCGTCGATCTCGGTGTAGAGCGTGCGGCTGTGTCCGTCGCGCGTCATCAGCTCGATCGCATCGGTGCCGAAGTTGGCGATCAGGATATTGCCGTGACGATCAAAGGCCAGTCCGTTCGGCAGGGTGCCGTTCAACAGCAGGCGTTCGGCGGAGCCGTCGGTGCCAAGGCCGCCATCCACCGTCTGCGCGATCAGCCGCTGGCTGCCGTCCGGTGCAATCCGCATCACGCCACCACGCGCGTCCGCCGTCCACAGCGTACCGTCCGCTTCGGCCAGAATGCATTCGGGACGCTGCAGTTCATGGCCGACCGTAGTGATCGAAGCACGGTCGACGGTCCAGCCGATGAGCGGATTGGGGGATTGGGGCATACTCGTGCACCGGGTTCTGCTGTTTCAAAGGTGGGGCTATGGTGGGGCAGCCTTAACCGGTGCAAAAATCGAATCTTTCGATGCGCAGTATCACGGCCCTCTATGGACGGCGGGTGTTTCGACCAGGCATTCAGGCCATTAAAAAACGGGATAAACCGACGTGCGCTACCAACGACTCGACCTCAATCTGCTCAATGCGCTCAAAGCCCTCCTGACTGAGAGAAATGTCACCCGCGCGGGTGAGCAACTGCACGTCACGCAGTCGGCGATGAGCGGCATCCTGTCCCGGCTGCGGGACTTCTTCGACGACCCGCTGATCGTGCAGGTCGGGCGCAAGATGGAGTTGACTCCGTTGGCGGAGAGCCTGCTGGAGCCGGTCAATGACATATTGCTTCGCATCAATACGACCATCACCACGCGTCCCGTGTTCAACCCAGCGACCGCGCAGCGGCACTTTTCGATGATTGCATCCGACTACACCACCAGCGTACTTCTGGTTGACGTGATGCAGAAGGTGTATCGCGAGGCGCCCGGTATTTCGCTGGAAATACGCATGCCCAGCGACGCCGCCGCGACCGAGCTGGAATCGGGAGACGTCGATTTCATCATTCATCCCCGGCACCAGTCGTCGACGTCCCAACCGGGCGAGGTGCTGTTCGAGGACACCTACCGGATCGTGGTCGACGTTCATCACCCATACGCGGGGGAGAGCATGCCGCTGGAGGAATATCTCCAATGGGGCCACGTGGGTTTCAAGACCGGATCCAGCGGCCTTTCCATGTACGAAAACTGGTTCCAGCAGGTCCACGGCGACACGCGCCGCATCGACGTGTACAACCACAACTTTCACCAGATGCCGCATCTGGTGGTCGGCACGACCCGTCTGGCCACCATGCACACGCGCCTGGCGGAGAAGTACCTGGGCCAGTTGCCGGTGCGGCTGATCAAGCCCGACTTCGAGACCCCGCACTTGGTCGAGATGCTGCAATGGCATAAATACCGGGACATGGATCCGGGCAGCGTGTGGATGCGCCAATGCATCCTGGATACGGCCAGAAACCTCGCGCCGGTGGAAGAATAGGCATTTTGCGTTGCATCAATCTTCGGCAGGCATGCCGGCGGAAATCCTTCCTGGATTTTATCCAAGCCAAAAAAGGCCGCCGCAGCGTCGTCAAAAGACGCGCTGCGGCGGGAGCTGGGGAGTGCTCAGAACAACTTGAGGCTGAAGGTGGCGCCGAAGGTGCGCGGATCGCCATACATGGCCATGTACTGCGATCCAGCGGGGTTGGCCTGTTGCAGTACCGCTTTGTTGGCGATGTTGTTGATGTACAAGCCGAGTGACCATTTGCCGTCGGCGCTGTAATAGGTAGCGCGTGCGTTCCACAGCGTCGCTGGATTGATGAACGAACCCTCGAAGTGGTAGATGTCCACGAAGGAGCCCGACTTGTACTGGCCGTCGACGTGCGCCGTGATGCTGGAGCCGTCACCGAAATTGAAGTAGTGCTCGTAGGCCAGTCGGGCGCTGCGCTTGGGTGCCTGCGGCAGCGGTGCGCCCTTCAGATTGATGTCGACGAGGCAGGTGGGTCCGCCAGTCGAGCAGTTTTCGCTGATGCGGGCTTCGCCGAAGGACGTGTGGTTGTAGTTGGCCCAGCCGCTGATTCGGTCCTTGTCGGTGAGCAGGTAGTCCAGTTCGCTTTCCGCGCCGCCGACGGTTGTCACGCCGCTGACGTCGGTGGTGAAGACCTCGATGTTGCCGTCGGTCAGGTAGTGCGGATAGCTCAGCTGGTAATTGTTGTACCAGTAGTAATAAACATCCGAGTTCAGCTGGAGGTGATCATCCAGCCAGCGGTTCTTGCTGCCGATCTCGAATGCGCGAATGTGTTCGGGCGCATAAGGGCCCGTGTACTGATTGAAGCCGCCTTCGCTGCTGGCGGTGGAGTAGTTCGCATACAGCATGGCATGCGGGGCGTAATCCCAATCCAGGCCGCCCTTGTAGGAGAAGTAATGGAAGTTCGCGGAACCTCCGGCCCAGCCACCCGCGGGATAGGGATCGGCCATGGTGCCTAGATAACCATACTGGCGCACCAGGTCGTGGGTGTAGCGCACGCCGCCCACGAAATGCAGCGTATCGGTCAGGTCATAGGTCAGCTGCGCAAAGGCGGCCTTGGAGCGATCCACCGCTGTTTGCGTAGTGGTGTACGAGTCGAAGGTGTAGATGTTGTCGATGCCGCCATTGCTGTTGCCGTTGTAGTAATACAGGCCGGTCACCCAATGGAGCGGGCCGTCACTGGTGGAAGCCAGGCGCAGCTCGTCGGTGTCCTGGCGCAGGGGTTGCGTCTTGTATTCCCACAGCCCCGAGAATGTCTGCAGGTACGTGTACAGATAATCCTCGTGCCCGTAGATATAGGTAAGCTTGGCAGGACCCAGATCCCAATCCACGTGCAGGGAGTACTGGTGGTCGAGGATGTGGTTGTACGGCATGCAATCCGGGCTGCAGCCGCTATAGGCGGTATTGTAGGGCGACGCGGTCCAGGCACTGCGGCCGTCCAGCGGATAGACGACGTTGCCGGTACCCAGGTTGTCCTGATTGTATTCCGTGGCCGACACCACGATGCGCAGGTCCTTGGTGGGCTGCAGCAGCAGCTTTGCGCGGACGTTGTCCTGGTCGGCGTCGTCCAGGCCGTTGCTGAGATAACCGCTATGGCTTTGCTTGTCGAGGTCGACGCGCAGCGCGGCCCAATCGCTCAAAGGCAGGTTCAACACGTTTTCCGCATGCACGGTGGCGTAGTTGCCGCCTCCCAGCGTCAACTGGTCCGAGAGCTCATTGAGCACCGGATCGTTGGTGATGATGTTGACTGCGCCGCCGGTCGAGTTGCGGCCGTAGATGGTGCCTTGCGGGCCACGCAACACTTCCACGCTGTCCACGTCGGACAGCGCGCCGGCGATGATCGGAGGTTCCACTTCATACACGCCGTCGATATACGTGCCGATGGGCGAGGGCGAGCCAAACGCCACCACCTTGGTACCGATGCCGCGGATATAGAAGCTGCCGCCACTGTTGGCGTTCTGCCATTCCACGCCGGGCATCAGGCTGGTGGCCTGCACCGCGGTGCTCAGGCCTTGCTCGGTAAGCGTTTCACCATCGATCGTGCTAACGGTGATCGGCGTCTTCTGCAGATCGGTCTGGGTTTTTTCGGCGCTGACGGTGACCACGCCCAGCGTCTTGGTTTTTCCATCGGCGGCGGACCCCGTGCCGGAGGACTGCGTGGCTGTCGTAGCCGTGGTGGTGGTGTTCGCGCCGGACGTGCTGTTGCCCGTCCCCGTCGCGTTGGTTTGCGCCATCGCTGGCGCGGTGCATGAAAGGACGGCACAGACCGATTGGAAAATCAAGCTACGTGCTGGAAAACGCCGCATGGATACTCCCCTAGGATGAGCCGCCCGGCATGTTTTGTGTTGCCACCGGAGCGACGCGTTGCTTGTGATGGTCAGGCATGCATGCCTGTTGATTTCGACGCGATAACCTGTTTAGCGAGTGCCGCCATCAAAGCACGCGTCCACCATGGGGAACCAATGGTTGTTTGCAATCCGTCACATTATTTTCGGCAATTGATGCGTCGCAAAAGGAACGTGCGGCGCCGTGGAAATGGGCATACCGACGGATAAGGGGCTGTTAGTGCCGCAGCGCAGCTATGCCCGTTTGCGCAAGCCCGACATCGCCGCCACGTTCGGCGCCGCTGATGCCGATTGCACCGATGGTCTTGCCTTGATAAACGATGGGCAATCCGCCCGGCAAAGGCATGGCTGCCGGGAGCGTGCCGCCGCCGGGTGGCAGGTTGCCCGACGGCGAGCGATACAACGCAGCCATGCGGGCCTTCGCTTGCGCCCATTCGATCGAGATGTAGGTCGAGTCATCCGCTTTCTCGAAATACACCAGCTCGCCATTCGGCTGCACGATGGCCAACACGTATGAGTCGTCCTGATCCTTGGCTGCGGCGGCTTCCACTGCGGCGGCCATGCGCTTGGCCTGCGCCAAGGTAATCGGCGCACCATAGGAAGGCGCCATGTCGGGAGCGCCGCCAACGGGTGGTTGCTGGGCGGCGACGGTCGATGCGGTCAAAAGCATGGCAAGCCATGCGCAAATCAGCCATTTGCGGTGCATGGGGAAACGCTCACGGGTGGGTCGAGTCATGGCGTCGTGTGTTCCACGGCAGGCTGTGCGGCGACCCAGGGCGAGGTGGAGCCGATCGGCATCATGTTTTGCAACATCATCATGCCCTGGATTTTTCCGTCGTAGATGCGATAGAGCTCGGCGACTGCGAGGGTGGCTGGCATCGCGTGCAAGGCAGGTGCGTGATACTTGCCCGAGGCCTGCTGCTTTTTCAGCATGTCCGCATAGGGTTGCAGCAGCGCGAAAGGCACGAAGGCGGAATCCGTCGGGTTCGTGACGACGTAGGGCTCCACATCGCCTGAGATCATTGCGAGGCTGACCACGACGCCCGACGCTTCATCCACGATCTCGGTGCGCGCCAGCTTGTCAGTAGGGCGGCCCGGCGGTACGCCGCAGGCAATCGGTACCGTGCCGTCGGGATTGCGTCGCGTTTCCAGCTTGCTGCCCGGCGCAGCCACATACTTCAATACCTCCGGGTTCTCACCGACCACTTTGCCGTTCTCCATCAGCAGGCAGTCCTCGCCGACCGGCGGGCTGGGCACATCCGTGTCAAAAATGCTGCGGCCGGCTTGCACCAAAGCTGCCCGCGATGAACGCCGCGAAGACTGCAAGGGTACGGTCCAGGCCGTGGGGAAATGCCCGGGACCGTCGGCATCGAACTGGAAGCCGCCATTCGCTCGGGAGCGATCGGTATACAGCTCCAGTTCGGCGAGTTTCCTGCCATCGACTTTTAGCCGTCCGAACAGCAGTACGTCGTTGGGGCCTTCCTCGAGCGTCACGATCAGAAACAACTGCCCAGTCTGCGTATCGATCGCGTAGTACTTGCCATGGGCGCCGGTCATCGTGTGCCATAGCGTCATCATCGGCAGGGCGGCCGGTTGATCGTTCTCGGTCGCCTTATATGTATCAGCCAACGGCAAGCGCGCCGAGTCGTGCGCCACGATGGAGGCCACCACCTGATCGGCCAGCAAACTCAGGCATGCACGATCGCAGCTCGGTGGCTGAGCCTGGGCATTCCACGATAGTGTGCCCAGGCCGACGGCCGCGGCCAGCATCGATGAGGGTCGGCCGGGATGGATACAAAAACCGGCACTTTGGCTTGCAAGAAGTTGATTTAAATAGTTTATTGTGCCGTTTGAATTGAAGAAAAATCAGGTCTTGGCGGGCTCGACCTCGGAATTCATGGGGGGCAAAATCGTGCTTATCTGCAGTGACGGTTATTCGATTTCCTCAATCTCCTCGGAAGAGGCGCGTTCTGACAATTCCTTTTCGATCTTACGAAGTATGCGCCTCGCGACGTCGTTGGGAGATACGTCGCGGCTAGTATCCAGGGTGTAATCGCCAAAACGATTGATGTGCGAGGTCCGATAGGGGGACAAACCAGCCAAGATCTCCGGAGTTATGTCTATACCTTCCTCGCGGAGCTCGGTGAGCACCCTACTCATATGTTCGACGTTGTACAGAATGACCATGTTGGCCACGATGTGGTTATAGCCAACAACTTTCTGCTGTTCATGTCGAATGTTCTCCGCAATGATTCCTTTGCCACCAAAAAAAGCCCACTGCGTAAAATTATTGAACTCTTCACTCTTATTGGTTGCCGCATGAATCGACTTCCGAAGCTCGATATCATCGATATAGTCCAAGAGAAACATCGTCCGGATAACGCGGCCGAGCTCTCTAAATGCAAAATAAAGTTTATTTTTCCTGCTGGCGGATCCCAGGCGGCGAAGAATCGTTGACGACGTGATTTTTCCAGTCTTGATCGATATCCCAACGCGCAACATATCGTGCAGGTGTGTCTCGATGGTATTCCAATCGATAGCTCCATCTGAGTAAAGCGATTGCATATTCGGATAGCTTGCGCTTGCATCAGGTTTAGACAAAGTAAGGTCGCCGACGTTTTTAATGCGAGGCATTAATTCGACGCCGAGTAGGTAAGCGAGGGCGAATACAGGAAAGCTCTGAGAATGAGTGTCACCGTGAAGACGGTCGGGTTGGATGTCGGACTTGTTCTCAAGAACGTCCAAAATATGCAGGGATTCATGCGCAGAGCAGGTAATAAATCGGCTCAAGAGAGCAATATATTTGTCAGATACATGGTAATAGCCGATGCCGCCATACCCACCGTAACGGATATGCTGTTCGGAGACAATATTTTCGCTGTACATACTCCACTTAGTGCCGTCAGCCGATGCCGATTGACCCGATCCCCAGTATCCAGGAAGTTCATACCGGTTGTACTCATTGATCAGGTCATTGGTCACTCGCTCTTGTGTCTCCTCTGTGACGTATTTAAGGTTGAGCCACGCCAGCTGCTTACGACTAAGCCCACGAACCGAGCGAGCAGTTTGCGTTGGTCCAAGATTGCAACCAAAACAAAACAGCGTGGTGATGACGCGGTCTCGCAAATCCTCTAATCGACTTCCTGTGCCTGCCAGTGGCCTGAAATGACGCTCCAGCCCCACCCAGCTCGTAACGTCCACGAGGACATCCATGATGCTTACGGGTGCCAAACGTTCAATGAGTTGTGTGTCTATAAGAGCAAGTTCACGTGTAATAGGGTTGCGCTGCATTTTCCTTAGTATTAGTCGACCATCAACGATGGAGGCGTGAGGGTTTTCAGCAAACCGTGCGTTTATAGTTGAGCACTTCTCCCGCATTGCTTCGCGAAGACCAGTCACGAAATCACTCGGATTTGTCTCAATACCTGACGCTTCGCCGTAGTCGTCCAACTCTTTGTGAAAAGTGTCATCGTCAACGAACTGCTCGCGGTAGTCGTCGAAACGCTCACCACCTGGAATGTAGACGTCACCAGATTTCAGTTCATCTTTGATTTGGTATAGCACGGCGAGCTCAAAGAAACGACGTTGCATGAAGCCTGCACGGTCTGGCCCCCAACTTTTTGGGAATACTTCGCGCCTCCATGGGCCACTAAGCCAATCAAAGTCGTTCTTTGCATCCAATCCGATGCTAGTTGTTTCGATAACATCCCGCCGCTGATTGCGACACGCTTCCAAGGCGGCCAAAAGTCGTTCGGTCATCGGATCGTTCGATGAGCTGCGCAGGCTCATAATTTGCACGCAATTGAGAAGTAGCGCCCGTTGGTTGGCATAGGGCTTGGCGAGAAAGGGAATGAAGTGCTGGCCTGCGAAGGCCATGTGCTCATCACAGTCGATGAGTAGCCGAGTAACATCATCACCGACGACATTCCCTATAGCATCAATCCGTTGTTCGGCAGAGCCATTGACTTGATAGGCCCTTAAGATGTCCCGTAGCTGCGCAATTAGATTATCCGTCCGCTTAAGATGTTCGGTCTGATAAACCATTAGGTTTTTCTGGGCGGTATTCTCGAGGCTTTGCATAAGCTTGATGAAAAGCTCAGCAGCGTCGTCGAGGGTTTTGCCGTATTGGGAACGGATATAAATGACCGCTAGGGCATTTCGTTTGGTCGGATGAAGCCCTGCGAGCTCGCTAGCGTCGTAGCTGCGTGCCATATCTCTAAAATACTTAAGCTTCTGGATAGGTATGTCGATCGGTGGGACGATATCGGCAAGTTTGCGGAGTCGTGCAACATGGCCAAGATAGTCGCGGACTTCCTTATTGCCAGGACGGCGCGGCTCCCTCTTTAAGGTATTCCAAGCGGTCGTTTTGGTTCCGGGAGTTGTTGTCAGCAGAGATAAAATCATCCCCTGAGCCTCAGCTGACAACGATTTATTGATGCTTTCGAAATAGGCCTCGTTAGCTAGTTCGCGAGCTGACCCTGCAATTTCGTCCATTAGCCTAAAGGGAGGAAGTTCGTAACGATGGCGCGCAAGTTGCTCAAGCATCACGTTGATAATATCGGATGTATGGTGATTGGTTTTAGCTGCCTGTGCCGCTACATCGCGAAGCCATCGACGGCCTGCTTCCCCCAGTTGACGAATGTTTAGATATTCGCGAATCGCCTTCATATGTACACGCTTTCGTCGGGATGCATCGTAGTTCGATAGATCTTCCAAACTGAAAACGCGCCGGTAACCCATGGCCTCTGCGACATGCCTAACAATTCGCTCGGGCGCTTCGTCAAGGCTGATGAAACGTCCAAGTGTTTGGTGGAGCTTTAGATGAAGCATGACGGCCAAACGAATGCGCGGTTGTTCCGCGATCGATTGAACTATTTTTACTTCCTCGGGCGTAGGCGTGTAGAGCTCATCCAAATCGTCGGCCGAGATGTCGGGCTTCGGTCGCGGGTATGCCGTCTCACGCACGCTCGTCATCGTATTCTGTCTCCATCACGTCATGATTGTTGTCAATCCCAGCGACACGTTCCAGCTTCGTCTTTGGCATAAACATCGACAACGGTGTCGTGGTTATCAGCGATACGGTGAATGTCTTCAATGAGTGATGACATGATTTCACTGAGTGCGAGGTCATCGTCAGCCTGCACTTGTAGTCGATATTTTGACTGCGCACGATCGAGCGGTACGGCGCGATGTCGCTGCAAGCAGACAAATTCGACAGTGCGCCGGGCCTTTTGCACATTATGGCCTTTGATTCGTGGCGTAAGGCGCATGAATAGAAGGACGGAGACAAGCATCAGAGGCTTTTGCTCCGTCCCAAAGGAGGTGTCAGCGGAATCGGGCGAGGCGATCAAGGCAGGTTTAGGGAGCTTGGCGATGGAAGACTCGATACGATACTGGCCAAACGCATCCGGTACGTCGATGTAACGCATGGCCGACTGGACGTCCTTCCAGCCGACATATTCCATGAGCGCCTTGATATCCCAGCCATTGGCATTAGCCCAGCCAGCAAAGCCACGACGCAAGGAATGACCACTATACGTTTCAGGGGATGCTAAACCCGCGTGGGCGAAGAGTCGCCGCAATAATGGAACCACGCTGCTGCGATGAAGTGGAGAGGTTGCAACGTCACCCCATTGATTGATACCGCGAAAAAGCGGCCCCTCAACGATATTGGCGGCGCTCATCCATTCGAGTGTTGCGGTAACTGGACACCACCGACTCAGAGCGGGAACCCGATAGGTTGTTCCGGTATTTTGCCGATCGCCCTTGGTATGGGCTAAGAAGCACGTCATGCCGTGACCCGGAATCACCTTAATGTGCTGGGCATTCAGGTGAATGAGTTCATCTCCGCGAAATCCACGCCAAAAACCTAACAGGAGCATTGACTTGTCGCGGCGATGACGAAGGGCGGTCGCCGTGTCGCCGCGCCCCTCTGCTGCTGTGATTGCGATAGTGAGCCAATCGGCAATTTGGGCAATTGCGGTCAGCTGAAGCGGTTCGGCTTGCTTAGGTTCCGCCGGATGCAGGGTCTTGATGCCTTTAAGTGCCTTCTTCACGATCAACGCGGTCGTTGGATCGGCGAAACCATGTTCACGGTGCCACTGCGCTAGAGCGGCAAGGCGACGTCGCAATGTGCTGACGGAAAGAGCGGTGGCATATGCCGCTAAGTAGTTGGCAACCGTTTGGGCTGTTGCCGGCAGCAACCCACCAAAAGTGACTTCGAAATGCCGAATGTCGGAGGCATAACTGTTCAGCGTGTTCTCGCGCTGAGCAGCCTCCAAGTATTGGTCGAGGGTATGTGGCGGCATAGTATCGGGCGGTCGTCTCAAAGACTCCGTAGTGCGCATCGTATGTCAATAGGGTAAACCCGGTGGGCGTCGGGCAAGAGACCATCTATTGACGCCGTCCCGCCAAACTGGTCGACTATGGGTAATGTCTGGGAGATGGCATGCCTCCCTGAACCGCCGCAAGGCTGATGATGCCTACCAACCCGAGCTCTCGGGTGGAGGCGTTGCACCACCGCTGTCCGCGAGCTCGGCCGCAGTTTGTTGATCACCGAGCACCACGCGCCCTCGAATATGCCAAACCGTACCTCTTTATTAGCCGGAATCCGAGTGGGGATGGTTCCGTTTAGCGTGTGCGGTTGGGCATAACCATTGTGCGTGGTGCGATGCAGCATGGCTGGGTTCATTTGGGCTGACTTCGTCACTGGAGGCGCTGGTTATGAAGGGTTATTCGCTTCGTTTCTACATGCACGAGAACCAGAAGCATCGGGGAATCCTGCTGTATGAGTGGCTCCTCGAGAAAGCCAAAGCGACACATGTCCACGGTGGATCGGTCTTCAAAGCCATCGCTGGGTTTGGACGCCATGGTGTCATGCATGAGCAACATTTTTTTGAACTGGCCGGTGATATGACCGTCCTTGTGGAATTCATCGTGGATGATACCGATGCAGCCAAATTGCTGGATATCGTCCATGAAGACGGGGCGCCTTTGTTCTGGGCCAAGTTCCCGGCGGAATTCGGTATTGCCGGAACTGCCGACTAGCGTCGCTCGAAGGGTGGTTAAGGATGTCAGCATCATTTACGTTGCGACATCATGAGCAATCCAACGCATTTCAGCGGGTGAAAGCACCATGCCAAGAGCGGTATGTCAGTGAAATTTAAGCTGACATACCGGGCATGAATGCGATGTCTTAAAGTTATATAGGCTTGCCGTCGCACATCTCGATCACTGTCCCCAAGGCGATCGGCAAGCCATTCCACCGATTCGACAGGATCTAATCGTTTGACGGCTGAAGCGGCGGCGGCACGTATTTGCGAATCGGGATGGTGTATCAGCTCTTTCAGTGAAATTGCGCTTGGGGACGCCCATCGATGTAGACCCACGACAATCTCGTCTTCTGAAACGACGACCATCACGCGATGTAAAGCCGCAACATCGCGCCGTGTCAGTTGCAACAAACACGTCAACAACCAATATCGTCCCCAGATATCTGCAGAGTGGGTATTGTCATAGATGTCACTTTCTACGCTGGCGTGTAAGGCGTCCAGCGCCGGCTCAATCAATGCTTGCCCAGCCTCCTCAAGTTTGTCACGGCAAGCGGATGCTAAAATGGGCTCCCTGTTTAGAGCACCATGCAAGAGGGCCACTAGGATCGGGGCGTGCGCTATGTCCCGAACGTTCAATGCGGCCGCGCTACGCACCATGGAGCAACTATGGTCAAGCGCTTGGTCTGTGAGGTTCTCAGATACCGAAGCGCCTGTGGCGGCAAGCCATCGAAAAGCTCGGATCAAAGCCAGGCGAGTGCGAGGCGTGTCTTTTGCGGGCTCTAGCCAAGTTTGTGTCGCGGTCAATACGGCCTTGATGCTTTCTGGTAGCAGCGCTCGAATGGCTGATTCGGTGGGGGAGGCGAGGACGTCATCCGTGAGCAGCTCAACTACCGTTGGTAAAAGGTTTACCATCCTCAATGCTCCCGCCGCACGAACCGCGGACGGCAATCGCTCGCTTTGGATGGCCCAGGAGATATCGTTTTCACTGGCATTGCGCTGCGTTGCCATCGCTTTGATGGCCGCATCTTTAACTCGAAATTCGGATTCGATCAGCTCAGTAGGCAGATCGTGAAGAGGATGTGCGCGAAGAAGCCCCCGTAAGAGTTCCGGCACGCGCGCATCATGTAGGCGTCCCAACATTTCTACCGCAAGTGCACGGGGTTGGGATATGGGTTGGGGACCTCGTTCCAGATAACGTGCCAACGGTTCAACGGCGCGAGAACCCATGGCAGTAATGTTTTCGACTGCCGTATCGCGCCTGGCTAAGTCGTCGAGCCATGCAGCCACCTGAGCGATATCGCGTTGAACATCAAAATCACTCATAGGTGTGTCGCCAGCAGTTCGCTCGCCCGGCGATTCACCGCATCAATGGGATGTTCTTGCAGCAGCCGCAGCGCTACGGTCCGCTCATCACCAGGTGGCAGATGGGCAATGGCCTGAATGATTTCCAGGGCTTGAACAATATCCTGCGGATAAGCCAGGGCGCAGCGCGCCAGTGGCATAGCCGAATCCACTTCGCACCGGTAGCCAAGGCTGATAATGGCCGCCATACGCACTTCGGAAAGTGGGTGATGCAATGCCGAACGAAGCCGCTCCACGTAAGGGCGTTCTCGCCAAGTTTCGATGTTGGTACCGCAATGGGGACACGATGCGCAGGTTTCCTCAATCTCCGCATAGCAGCCTGGACAGAAAAAAACGATATGTGCAGTCATGGTTAGCTTGGTCGGCCTGACGTCGGCACCGACGCGGGCGATTCCGTCTCACCCAGCAAGTTGGTGAGACGTTCGAGATCTGCACGAAGGATTTCAGTATCTGCTTGGGTCTTAGAAGGCGAGGCGCTGCTTGATTCCATGGCTTGATGGCGCAGCTCGCGTACGCTCTGATCTAGCCAGCTATTTAGCGCGTTGGCGTACGCATCAAACCCCCTCCTTAGAAGGCCATTCACGGCATGCTCAAGGCGTTGCCTAAACATCGGGCGGCGCAATAGGCCTGGACCTGAACCCGATGAGAGGCGCAAGTCGTCAGGGAATGCAGTTGCAAAGGGCGGCACCCCGCGTAGTGCCTGAGCAACTCGATTGGAATCCATACCTTGCGTCACGCGATGCAGCTCGCTGAGGGCATCACGTACCACCGCATCGGCGAGTGCAGACGCCCGGTCGGACAAATCATTGTCGGTCAGCGTTATGCCACCAGGTGTCTGCCTGGCGACTTCCTGAATAATGACTTCTTCTCCTCGTTCCGCGAGATCGCGTATCAGGTCACGCAAGCGTGGATACGTATCGTCCAGACTCGCCAGGGTATCGGCGTGCCCCCCCGATATGCTTGTCTCGGAGGGTGATACAGGCGATTCCGAGAGAGCCTGTTGCAGAGTGATTTGCACTCGATTAGCTAAATCCATTGCCCTGTGCCGGTGGCGGAAATTCACGCGCTCCGCCGCGTCTTCCAGCTCCTTTCGAAATACCTCGTCACGCCATGCTTGTAGCGTGTCGCATCGATCAGGCTGCACGCTAACCGTCCAGATAGGTACAGATCTTTGTACGGTGCCACGGAGTGCTGCCGCCACATACTCGCGTTGTTGCTCCAACGCCGTGCTCGACACCGTATCGGCCTTGGTAAGCACGACTAGCCAGTGCGCGCCGGCATCTTCCAGTGCACGCACGATATCCAGGTCCTGGGGCATCAAGGTCGCGGATGCGTCGATGGCAACGACACCCATATCGCAGCGCGGTAAATAGTCAAGCGCATGGGCGGACGCGTGTGCGTGAAGAGAGCCGAGTCCGGGAGTATCAGCCAGCACGACGCCATTCTGAAGAAGCGGGGCTGGAAAATGAATACTCACTTCCCGCAGACGACGGCGATTGCCGGGGTTGCCAGCTTCGTCCACATAGTGGTGGAGGTTCTCGGGCGCAACAATCTCCATCTCGCCCTCGACATTCGTTGCGCGAACGTCGATGGTTGGGCCGTAGCGAATTCGCGTGACAACTGTAGTCACGGGGATGGCTCCTACCGGGAGCAATGGGTGGCGGAGCAGGGCGTTGACCAGAGATGACTTGCCGCTGCTTACGCGTCCGAGCAGCGCCACTTCCACGCGATCGCCTTGTTCCCGCGCTAGCAGGGCCTCCACGCGGCTGCGATATTCGAATAGACGATGGCGCTCTACGATCTCCGTCAAAGCGGAAAGCAGCGCGTCGTCCGTGCCTGCCGGCAAACGCAATGGCTCCCGACGCAGCTCGCCGCCCATGGCATTGAGCAGCATGACCAGCTCGGCCGACAAGGCGCGGCAAGCTTGCTCGTCCTCTGCACTTATTGCGCCATAGCCCCTAAGATTGCTTGGACGAAGCTCATAGACGGCATTGCGTATCAAAGCCAGATGGGTTTCGAAGCTCCAAGATGCTTCAATCAGATCGTCGGACTGATAATTAATGCGATACGTATCCATGAAACGGCGAATCACCGCGCGCAGTCGCGCTAGATGTGCCTTTAACGTATCTATGCGCTCTGGCGAAGGATAATTGCGGTAGTCATGAAACAGCGCATCCTTGTCGTCACCTTGCAGCTTTGTGATTGACTCGCCTACCTCGCGTTCGATATGGCGCAGCGCGTTAGCTATATAGCGACGGTGATTGTCGGAAAACATACCTCGCCAGCGAATTCAAGTGAGGCCAAGTGCAAGGATGAGCACCAACAGCACCCCCACCATGCCTAGGTAGATGTTCATATGCCCCGATTGCAGCGGGCCGAGTGCCTTGGCCATGCTTTGCACGATACGGGTAGGTGTACGAAATACGGCGGCCTCAAATAAAGGCGACACGCTGGCGCTGTGACGTAACCCCTGGACGAAGTAGTCGCTGTGGTTCTGCTCTTGTTCCACGTCATCCGTGGGCCGATAGATAAAGGCGTAGAACGTACGCATCGCGTTGGAGAACGCCAAAGGCGTTACGTTGCCATGCGCGGGTTTAGGTAGCCCTCCGAACCACGCACTAGCTCGGCGAAGGCGATGGCGCCGTCGTGACATGCCAAGCAATGCCAGAGGGAGGAGTGCCAGCAATGGACACGCGATGATCAGCTTGGTGGGCGAAATGAACGCGAAGGCATTGGTCAACGGGACGAGTATCAGGCCATCATGCAGAGGAACAGCCTGCCCTCCGGCAAAGCGGGCGTGGACTGCGTTGTCGACCGCAAGTAGCCACCAAGGCATTCCGATAGCCAGCGCAAGGACGGCTAAGCCCAGCAGTCCGATGGCCCACGCATAGCCAATTCCCACACCGGGATGAGGCGATCTTTTCGATGCTTCGCCCAGCACGCCAAGTCCTGCCAGCTTAACGAACGTTGCAAACGCAATGGCTGCCGTCAATGCCATGCCTGCTCCCGCGAGCGACAAGGTGAGCCGCCCGGGCATGCCTGTGAGATGAAAGCCCTGGAAGAGCGTTTGAAAAGTAAACCATTCGCTGACAAAGCCAGCTTGAGGTGGCATTGCCGCCAAGCTCATGCTGGCGAAGACCACTCCGATGCCGTAGAGCCAGGGGCTACGCCGCAACAGTCCGCGTTGAATAAGCTCATATTCGCCGCTTGCGCGGTAAGCGCCATCCGCCGCCAGCAGGAGGCCGCCTTTGGCGAGCGCATGACCGCCCAAATGTAGCAATGCCACGGCAAAGCTGAGGCCGGCGAGCGCTTCAAGCCCTTCACCGCGAAAGAGCTGGCTGGCCCCCAGCATGGTCACCGCGATAGCGGCATTTTCGGCGGAAGAGAACGCCAATAGGCGACGCCAGTCGTTTTCCTGAAACGCATAGAGCACGGCGAGGATGGCGCTAAAGACACCTGCGGCGACGGTAATGATGGCGAGTGCCACATCGCCGGGGAGCCAAGTGGTGAAGGCGCGTGCTAGCGCAAAGAAAGCAGCGTTCAAAACGATGCCCGATAGCAGCGCGCCACTGGCGCCGCTGCCTTGCCCATACGCCCCGGGATACCACTCGTAGAATGGCAACAGGCCCAGTTTGGCTCCAAAGCCCACCAGCAACAGCAGGCCGATCACTACCCGGCGCCATGTTGCAAAGGCGACGCCAGCGCCCACGAAGCTATCGAAGTCGAGGCTGCCGGCACTGTGCGAGAGCATCAGTAAGGCAGTAAGCAACGCTACTGCACCTACCTCCAGTGCAGAAAGCATGAAGAAGAGGCCCTGTCCCTCGCGAGTGTCGCCAAGCTTCTCGCCGATCAGAAGTACGGCGCCCCCCAGGCTCATGACCTCCCACGCGACTAGGAAGCTCACGGCATCTTGTAGCCCGAAGCAACCGAGCGCGCCCAGCATGGACAGCGCCGCGCCGGAACACCAACTGCGCCACCGTTGCGACGTTGTGCCCAATGCCGTCGCGAAGAAGGCAGCGAGCGCGCCGAACAACAACAACCATAGGGCATCGGGGGCGAGCACAAACCGCATGCTGCCAGCCGGTCCCCATGAGGCTGTGAGGGTGGCCATCCCCAAGCCACTGGGCAATTGCCATAGCGCGACAACGACGATGAGTAGGGCACCCAAGGCCAAGAAGACACGAGCTAGTACGCGCCCAATCCCTATGCATGCCAGCGCCAAACTTAGCAACCACAACGCTGCGGCGAGAGGAGCCAGCCATTCAGGAAGCATGGACATGACCTCCCCGAATGCGTTGTGGTTTACGCTCGAGCAGTAGCAAAAGCGCCTCCACGATGGCCGCTGGATTCGGAGGGCAGCCCGGCAACCACACGTCGACGGGTAGGACGCCCTCCAAACCATGTCCGCCGGCATACGTATCGGCACTGACTCCACCGCACACCGCACAAGTACCGCAGGCGAGGACCCGGCGTGGTTCGGGCATAGCCTCCCAGGTCGCCATCAGTGGCTCGCGCATGGCCGCGGTGACGGTGCCGGTGACCAACAAGAGGTCGGCTGCACGAGGGGAGGTGGTGAAGAAGATGCCCAGCCGGTGAAGGTTGTAAAACGGGTTCACCAGCGCCTGGAGCTCCGACTCACATCCGTTGCACGAACCTGCGTCGACATGACGAACATGCAGGCTGCCACGAAAACTGGAATCGATGTGCGACGCCAGGGCTTGCTCCGCGGTTACGGGAGGATTCGGCGACCATTTCAGGTCGTTACGATCATGTGTACCGAAAGCCCACTCGATGCCCGTTTGCAAGGTGCCGCTGGGACACGCCTCGACGCACAGCTGGCAGGCAATACATCGGCCATAGTCCAGCGTTGCGAGGTGGTCGAGCGTATCAAGCTGGATGGCCCGTGTTGGGCACACGTCAGCGCACGCACGGCAGGCATCGTGGCACGGCTCAGCGCCAATGGATGGCATGCCATAGCCCCCTTGCTGACCAGTGTCGCCCTCAGGGCGATCTGGCCAGTTCGTGGTCGCAATGCCTTGGCTCAATCCTTGCAGTGTCCACAGCGGCATGGGGTTCTCCTAGCGGTCGCAGCCAGCGATAGTGAGGCCAAAGCTGGCTTGGTTGATCGCGTAGTCCATCATGTTGGTTCGGTGCACGGTGAAAGGGAACGCGCGCCAATTGGAGAAGGAAGGTGATTTGATCTTCACCCGCGCGAGTTTCCCGTTGGCCCCAACGTGCACGGCGTAAAACAGCGATCCCCGTGGGGACTCAGCCCAGCCCAAACCCTCCGATCCGGGCTGAGGCTGACATTCGGTGCGTACCGGGCCGCTGGTCAGGGAAGGAATAAGGGCGTCGAGTAAGTCAAAACTGGCGCGCAACTCGGCAGCGCGGACTTTAGCCCGGGCGTAGGCATCGCCTTCATCGGCCAGTGGCACCGACAGTTTCAGCCGTTGGTAGGCCGCGTAAGGATGATCGCGCCGCAAATCGCGATCCAGCCCCGAGGCCCGCTCCACCGGGCCGGTAGCTCCTTGATCGAATGCAACTTGCCGTGTCAGGACTCCAGTCGTGATGAGGCGGTCCAGATAACTGGTCGTGCGCTCGAGCTGTACCAGATAGCTATCGACTTGCCTCCGTAGCAAGTACAGCGTATTCAGACAGTCATGCGTCATCTCGATGTCACGGCGCAAGCCACCTGGCGCCAGTAGGTTGCGTAGGAAGCGGCTGCCGGTAATGTGCGCATTGAGTTGTTTCGCACGCTCGGACAACAAAGCCCCTTCGGCGTGCCCCACCTTTAGCGTGGTGGTATCGGCCAGGTGACCAAAATAGTACAGGTGGTTATAGAGGCGCTCCAGTTCGGCCAGTACAGCACGCCACTGCTGCGCGCGCTCTGGTACCTCGCACTCGGCAGCGTCCTCAATGGCTTGGCAATAAGCCAACGCGTGCGCCACGCTGCCTACACCGGAAACACGTTCGGCTATCGTGGCGCCTGTCAGCGGATCGTGTTCTTCAAACGCGCGCTCCATGCCGCGGTGCTTAAAGAACAAGCGGGGCTGGTAATGGAGGATCGCTTCGCCGAGGTAGTGGAAGAGAAACTGTGCCGATTCCACGACACCTGCGCGTACGGGACCAAAACTCAGGAGCTGGACATCATCCCCTTGGACTTCAGTCACATGATTGGGAGCATGCAGCTGACGTTGCCAACCTTGCGTATGAATAAGCGGTGCTGCGCCGCGCCATCCATCGACGATAAGCGGCCAGGGTTCGGGATGATCCGTGAATTGCACCCCATACAGATCGCGGATTTCGCGCTCGTACCAGCCAAGCAAGGGTGCGCACATGGCTAGGCTAGGCAACGTATTGTCATCGGGAAGTACGCACCAGACTTGGAAGGGCTGGCCGGCACCGAGGGCAGCAAGATAGCGCACCTCGATGCGATCGTTCTGCCCAGGCCAAGCGTAAGCCATTTGCATCCGCCCCCCCGCGGCAAGCAGGCTTTTGACACGCTCAGGCAGCGCGGCCGGCTCCAGCGACAGCTTCACGACGCTGCTGCTCATGGCCCCCCTCCGAGTGCCGCGGCGATACGCTGGAACAGCGACATCCATGCGGTCGGCCACCACACGCCAAGGATCAGCAAGGGAGCCAACGCTAGGGCCATGGGCCACACCCGCCATGCGGTTCCAGAGGGTTCGGCGGCGACGGGTTTGGCTAGACGGCCACCCAGGTACATGGCCCGAAAGTGATTGAGAAAAGCGATGAAGATGACGACCAGTAGAATCAACATCACGATGGCTGCCCAGAGATTAGGGCTTGCCCAACCCGCACGGAGAATGGTGATCTCACTCAGGAACAGTCCAAACGGGGGCGCCCCGGTAATGGCCACCGCACCACACAACCACACCCAGCCCGAGACGGGGAAAACGCTTAGAACCTCACGGAGGTCGTCGATATGCTTGCTGTGATAGCGATGCATCGCATTGCCGGCGCCAAAGAACAAGAGCGGCTTACAAAGCGAGTGATTAAGCATATGGTAGAGGGCACCGGCCACGCCGAGTGGGCCGCCAAATCCAAACCCCAAGGCGAGGACGCCCATATGCTCAATGCTCGAATAGGCCATGAGGCGTTTGATCTGGTGCTGCCGCACGATGAACAGCGCGCCGACCAGCAGTGACAGCACGCCAAGCACAATAAGGGCTGTGCGCGGCAGGAGGCCTTGCCCGGCGGCGTCCGTGGCCGCGAGAAAGCGCACGATTCCCAGCATGGCGGTATTGAGGAGCGCCCCTGAAAGCATGGCGGACACCGGAGCGGGACCTTCGCTGTGTGCATCGGGCAGCCAGGTATGCATCGGCGCCAAACCAACCTTGGTGCCATAGCCGATCAGGGTCAGTAGGAAGCCCAACTTGAGTAACACCGGCGGCATTTTAGGTGCGACTTGGGTTAGTGATTGCCAGGTAAGGCTGTAGGTTTCGCCCAAGACAAAGCTTCCGCCCCAGTACAGCAGCGCCGTCCCGAGCAGCGCGAGACTGATGCCGGCGGAAACTACGATGATGTACTTCCACGCCGCCTCCATGCTTTCCGGAGTCTGTTCGAAGCCCACCAGAAACGTGCTGACGAGGGTCGTCAGCTCAATCGCGATCCAGTAGACGCCGATGCTGTTGACCAGCGGTGCGAACAGCATGCTTAAGGCGAACCCAGCCTGCAGCGCATAGAAGGCGGGTAACCGCTGTTCGCCAGCTTCATCGTGCCGCATGTAACCGATGGCATAGATGGATGAAAGCGCGTAGACGATTGCTACGCACATTACGACCCAGGCACCGAGCGAATCGAGCAAGAGATAACTATGAAGGAATTCCTGCGGGGCGTCGATCATGAAGGGGAGGGGGAGTGCGGCGCCCAACACGATCAGGCTCGCCACCAGGTTCAGGTATTCCGATACACGCGGGCGACGCACCGCCAAGCCGATAATGATCGGTAATAGAGGGCCTAGCAGTAAGATGGCAATGCGCGATTCCATGCTTATCCCGTCAGTCGCCGCAATTCACGGCTGCTAGTGGTTCCGATGTGCGTGATGAGGTAGCGCACCAAGACGCCGAAACATGCCACGGCGACCAGCAAGTCAAAGAGCAATACCAACTCGATCATCAACGGCATGCCCGGAACCAGAATCTGACTGCCTAGAAAAATGCCGTTTTCGAGAATGAGGATGCCTAGGATGTGGCTGATGGCCTCATGCCGCAGTGTGAGCATTTGAAATCCGATGAGCTTCATCGAAAACATGACGGTGAGTGCGAGCACCACCACGTTCGAATTTAAGCCAAGGCTCTCCGTGACATGGATGGCGACCAACAGCGCAAAGATGACGAGTGCGGCGCCGATGACGAGGCTACTCGCAGGGCTGACGACTTCGTGTACTTCGCGTTGTGCGGACATTTGCCGCAGGATGCGCAGAATTAGCCATGGAAGTACAAGGCCGCGAAACAAGACGGTCAATGCGGCGACCACGTATAACTCACGATAGCCGCCGTAATAACCAATCAGTGCGGAAAGAATGCCGATCAGCCAGGATTGCGCGCCAAACGCCAGCATGTAGTCCTTCAGCCAGCGCGATCCCAACATGACGAAGGCAAGTAGTAGGCTGCCAATAGCCAGCAGGCTAAAAAGAGAGGCGGCGAGCGGAGCAAGATGAGCAGCGAGCATCACGATCACCGTATCTGGTTAGCCACGATCGCCAGTACCGCGAGCATGAATGCCGCGGCGAGTGGCTCCTGATAGCGATAGAAACGCAGGCGGGATTGTGCGGTTTCCACGAGAATGACGGCGCACGCCACCACGCCGAACTTCACCAGGATGCCTAACACCGCGCCTCCGATGCCGATCACGGTTCCCTGATGCGACAGCCCCCACGGCAACAACAAGACGTGACAGAAAATGGTGTAGAGGATGAATTGCTTCATCATGGACGCCCATTTGAGCAATCCGAGCAATGGGCCGGAATACTCAAGGATGCGCGCTTCCTCGATCATGTAGACCTCGATATGCGTACTCGAGTGAATCGGCAAGCGATCCGTTTCAGTCAGTAGCAGGACGAAGAACGCCGCGACCAGGAAAAGATGCGTTGGCCCTAGATAGACCTCGGGATGAGCGACCAAAAGGTGATTGACGACAAACGGCAGCATTGCGTGTGCCATCAGCGTGATGCCGACGAACACCAATATCAGCGTGGGCTCGGCGAGAATCGTAATCATCACGGTGCGACTTGCGCCGATGCCCCCGTAGGCACTGCCAGTATCCAGCGCGGCGAGGTTTATGAAGAACGTGCCGAGCGTCAGGATGAGACCCCCGCCCAGGATGTCGCCCATGTCGGAAAGTGGCAGCGGGTAGTCCGTCAGGACCGGGATTAGGATGGGCACCGTCAACATCGCGGTAAAGGCCACTACGGGCGCCGTCCAGAAGATCCATCCGGCGGTGTTGGGAATGACCAATTGCTTGCGAAACAGCTTGCGCAAGTCGCGGTAGGGCTGTAGCAAAGAGGGGCCGCGCGCACGTTGCGCGCGTTCTTCATAGCGATGGATAAATCCCTGCAGGAGGGGAGATAGCAACAACGCCGCGAGCACTTGCGCGACCTGCGCGGCGATGTCCTGCCACATGACGACGCGCCCTCAGCGCTGTGGCCGACGCGAAGACGACTTGATGCGTATGCGTGCTACGCCTAGGTTGTGCCGGCGCACGCCGGCAGCCAATACGGCGCCAAAAAGGATGACTAGGGACGACAGGACGGTACAGGTCATGACACGGCTCCAAGTATGGAAAAGCCATCACTCGCCTGTAGGTGTCATCAGCCCTGGGGGCGGTCAAAGGCGGACACCATCGCCCTGTTGCGTTGACGTTAACACGGTTTTCTCAGCCGGGGAATGTGCCAGCCTGCGAGCCCTCCGGACCGTGAAAACCTCGTCAAGCGGCTCGTCCGACACCATGACAGGCAACTTGCCGGCATAGGCGGAATTACGGTATGGTTTGCCCAGGGAGATGGCATTCCTCCCGGGCTTGGCCCAACCGCCGCAAGGCTGATGATGCCTATCGAACGCGCTTGTTCGTGGCGCGCGTTACGGTGGGCATTCCCCGATTCCCTTCGTAATACGCGTTCCGATTCAGGCGTCCGATTAGCGACGGTTCTGGAGTCGGGTCATGCATCTCTTCCGTGGGACTGCAGCGTCTTGGTGTGCATGCACGCGCATGCGCAGACGCATGCGTGCGCGCCCTCTCGCCCGATCCGCATCGCCATCATGCCGGCTGGCGTACAGGGGCGCCGGGCATCGATTGACCACTATCCCCGGACAGGACGCATGCTCTGTGGCCACGCAAATTCTCGCGTTATATGACCGTTCCGCCTTGGGCGACCTTGCCGTCGAAACGGCATTTCAGCTCGCTCGCGAGCAGAGCACGGCTGCATTGCACGTGCTAGCGGTTCCCAGCGTTACGGACGACGCCACGCAGTGCGAACGTCTCGCTGACGATTTGCTCGCCTTTGCACGGATTGGCCAGCGCTATGGCATCGCGCTGGACGGTGACGTTCTGGCAGATCCAAGCATTGAACGCGTGGCCGATGAGGTTCGAAAGCGAAAGATCAACCTTATCGTTATCGCCAAACCCGATGACCTGGGCGCCGACACGGAGATAAGCCGACTACTGGACGCGGTTGTGCGCGACACGGGCGTTCCCGCCACCGTGGTTCGCGGAGCCCCCTGATGGACGCTAGCAATGACGCCGTCGTATTGCAGCTGCCGATTTACCGCAGCCGTCTCCATGCGCGTCGTGCACTACGTTTCGTCGTGATGGTGGGGATCGTCAGCCTGTTCGCCGACATGACCTATGAAGGTGCCCGCAGCATTAATGGCCAGTTCCTAGGGCTTTTGGGTGCGACTGGCTTCTGGGTTTCGGCGATTGCCGGGATAGGTGAGCTGACCGGCTACGGACTACGTATGTTTACCGGCTACTTGGCTGACCGTACGGGTCGCTATTGGCTAATCACCATGATCGGTTTTGCCGTCAACCTGCTGGTCGTTCCACTCCTGGCTCTCGCAGGAAATTGGCAGATAGCCGGTGCGCTGATTATTGGGGAGCGCATCGGCAAGGGGATCCGTACGCCGGCGCGTGACGCGATGTTGGCTCATGCAGGGCGTAGCCTTGGTAGTGGCTGGGCCTTCGGCTTGCATGAGGCGATGGACCAGGCGGGCGCCACGATCGGGCCCTTACTTATGGCAGCGGCGCTGCTGATACGTGGCGACTATCACTTAGCGTATGCGGTTCTCTTGGTTCCTGCGATAGCTGGGCTCTTCGCACTCATCCTGGCACGTCTGGCGTTTCCCACACCAAGAGACTTGGAGCGATCTGCCTACGCGCCGGTGGTCAACGCCAATCGACGCTTTCTGCTCTATTTGTGTGGCACATCACTAGTGGCCGCCGGCTTCGCGGACTATTCGCTGATTGCATTTCACGCGCATGCTTCGCACGTGCTACCAGACGTTTGGATACCTCCCTTATACGCACTGGGCATGGTCTCGGCGGGTGCTAGTGCGTTGGTATTCGGGCGGCTATTCGACCGCTATGGTGTGGCTGCCCTACTGGTCGCGACCGCGCTGTCGGCGCTCTTTGCGCCCTGTGTCTTCCTCGGCAACGTGACATGGCTCGCCATTGGGGTGGCTCTATGGGGCGTTGGAGTGGGGGCGCATGAGTCGGTCATGCGCGCCGCGGTGTCGCGATTGTTTTCACCCGATCGGCGCGCCTCCGCTTTTGGCGTATTCAACACCGTTTTTGGAGTCGCATGGTTCCTTGGCAGCCTGGCGCTCGGGTGGGCCTACGAACACTCACTCTGGAGCATTGTCGTGCTGTCCGTCGCGCTGCAGGTGCTCGGCGCGCCATTGTTGTTCTTTGCACGTGTTCCTGACCCATTAACGTCTACCAAGGAGTTGCGGCCATGACCACCATCTTGCTCGTTCGGCACGGAGAAGTGGAGGGCATTACACCTCCACGGTTCCGTGGGCGTACCAATCTGGCGTTGACGCAACGTGGGGTGCACCAAGCCGAGCAAACGAGAGAGGCCATCAGCGATCGGTGGGTTCTCAATGCGATCTACTGCAGTCCGTTGACACGTTGCGTAAGAACGGCAGACACGATAGCGAGTCCGTTCAAGCTAGATGTCATGCCCCATCATGGGCTCAACGACATCGACTACGGGGCCTGGCAAGGCAAGCTCGTAACGGAAGTGGCGCAACGCTGGCCTAACGAACTGGCGGCGTGGCACGGTGCGCCTCAGACGATGCGATTGCCAGGAGGGGAATCCCTGCACGAGGTGCTTGCGCGTGCCACGGATGCACTGCAAACCATCCTGCACGCGCACCATCACGGCACGATTGCACTGGTTGCCCATGACAGCGTCATTCGACTGCTCCTTTGCCATGCACTGGCACTGTCGCCGGCGAGCTATTGGCTAACCTCCCCGTCGCCCTGTGGCATCAGCGAACTCCACTTCCATGAGGATCGCTTCACGATCCACTCCATTAACGAAACGCAACATTTGACCGAGAGCGAGTAAGCGCCGTGGCACTAAATAAAGTTTCCCCAGGTCCGCAGATTCCCGACGCGATCCACGCGATTGTCGAAATTCCCATGGACGCAGAGCCAGTGAAATACGAAGTAGACAAGGAGTCGGGCGCCATATTTGTCGATCGAGTACTGTCCACGCCGATGCGTTATCCCTGCAATTATGGATACATGCCAGGCACGCTCTGCGGCGACGGGGACCCACTTGATGTGTTAATCGTGATTCCGATGCCACTCATTCCAGGGTCAGTCATCGTTTGCAGACCGTTAGGCGTCATGGATATGACTGACGAAAATGGAGAGGACACAAAATTAATTGCGGTACCGGTAACCCGTACCTTCGCCGGATACGCACACTGGCAGGACCTCCCAGACATTCCGGAAACCACGCGGCGTCGCATTCAGCACTTCTTCGAGCACTACAAGGATCTCGAAAAGGGGAAATGGGTGCGATTTGAGGGGTGGCGAGACGTCGGTGCGGCACGCCAGGAGATCCTGTCGTGCATTGATCGCTATACGGCTTACCAGAACGAACCAAAATAAAGCTGCCCGTCATGAACGACGCTTTGATTCAAGACTCCATCGTATTTCAAAGCATCCTGTTTGCGGGGCAGGGGTGGGATGTCGACGGAGAAGTGTCTGAGACCCCCGCATGCTTTCGCGACCTGAATTTAGATCAGGTCGTGGCCGCCATTACGGAGGGTAAGGGAGACTATCATCTGGCGCCGTTCTTCTATGCTCCCGTGCGTTCCCTGGATGACATTGCCTTCCGTCAGGAAGTCATGCAGGACCTGGAACGGCATGAACTGATGGCGGCGGTGAATGCGTTTGCCAGTGGTATGAAAGCCATACGCGATCTGCTGGCACAGCGAGAAAAGCTGCACTATCGCTACGAAAGAGAACGATGGCTGCTTGGGGCTATCACCCTCTACGGCTCCGCGGTGGAGCGCCTCGTTCAGGAGCTACAGCGGGAAAAGCCCGGCTCGAGGGGGCTTCGCGCTTGGATGGCTTATCTGACGCAGCACGTCCGATCGAAGATGTTCGAAACGAGAATAAGCGAGGCGCGGGGGCTTATCGACGAGCTATCTGCCATACGATACGGACTGCACCTCAACGATCGAGCCATTACGGTGCGCCCTTATGAGGGCGAGGTCGACGCCAGTGTCTCGATCGAAGAGACATTTGCAAAATTTCGACAAGGGGCATCAAAAAGCTATCTCGCTCACTTTTCTCGATGGCCAGGATTGGATCACATCGATGCGCAAGTTCTGGAAAGAGTGGCCCTTCTTCACCCAGAGACGTTTCTCAAGCTTGAAGTGTATGGCCGAGAGAATGAAGAATTTCTGGATGGCGCAATCGAGCTATTTGATCGTGAAATCCAGTTCTACGTTGCCTATCTGACTTATATAAGCCGCTTTCGCGCACGCGGCCTGTCATTTTGCTACCCCCGAGTGTCCGACGAGGATAAACAAATATCGGCCTCGGATTCATTTGATCTTGCTCTGGCTGAACGCCTGGCCAGGGACAATATTCGCATCGTCACCAACGATTTCTATTTGGTGGATACAGAGCGATTGCTCGTCGTGTCCGGACCCAATCAGGGTGGGAAGACGACGTTTGCGCGGGCATTCGGGCAAATGCACTGGCTTGCTAACCTCGGCTGTGCCGTTCCGGCACGGGACGCGAGCCTCTTCCTTTTTGATCACTTGCTGACCCATTTTGAGCGAGAGGAAGACATCGCCAGCTTGAGGGGGAAACTCAAAGACGATCTAGTGCGAATTCACCACATACTGGATCAGGCGACCGATCGAAGTGTTGTCATCATCAATGAGATCTTTTCGTCCACGACTTTGGATGATGCGAACTTCCTTGGGAAGGAAATCATGAGTCGCCTTTCACGGCTTGACGTCATTGGCGTTTGCGTAACGTTCTTGACCGAACTGGCCTCCTATAGCGACGCCACGGTCAGCATGAGCAGCACACTCAATCCCGCGGACCCGGCCCTCCGAACCTTCAAAGTGGAGCGCAGACCCGCGGACGGATTGGCGTACGCTTTGGCGATCGCTGAAAAATACCGCGTGACCTATGACTGGCTGGTAAGGCGGATAGGAACATGAAGGCGTATCTGATGCATCCGGCGAAGAATTTCGACGCCGACCAGGCACTTCCGAGCCAAGAGACAAACTTACGAAAAGACCTGGAACTGGATGTTCTTCTAGCGGCCATGTCCGACGAGGACGACTTCATTCGGGATATTGCATGCAGGGCGCTATTGCTTTGCTTTACCAATGACCTGGAAACTATCCGATATCGTCATGACGTGCTGTGGGACAGCCTCAAACATCCGGATGTCGTTCGCCAGCTGTACGCTCTAACCATGGAAGCGATTGAAGGAAGGAAGCGCTGCTATTGGAGCTTTTCCAGCGACCACCCTTCATCCATCCTGCACGGATCCATCGAAGTGATGCAGATGTTCGCTGGTGTGCTGCAGAAAATGAGGGTACTCGCTGACGCACAACTGGATCGGTTTGGTTCGCGAGGTTTGGCCGATCTTTTTGCCATGCTGCGCGCCGAGTTTACCGACAGTTATTTATCGAGCGTGCAGGATCATCTCAGAGAGCTGAAATTTCGACACGGCATCTTACTGAGTGCCGAGCTCGGCGCCGGCAACGAAGGCACTCATTTTGTCTTGCGCCGCCCCGGTCGTCGAGGGGTAGGGCTGCTGCAGCGGGTCTTCGGCAATTCCCCGCCTTCCTATACATTCCGGCTGGCTGAGCGAGACTTGGCTGGCGCTCAAGCCGTAGCGCAGATGCGAAACCGCGGTATTAACCGGGTCGCGAACGCTTTGGCCCAATCCATGGACCACATCATGGCCTTCTTTCAAATGCTCCGCACGGAATTGGCCTTTTATGTGGGTTGCTTGAATTTGCAAGTCAAGCTGGAGGCACTGGGGCGTCCGGTAGTTCTTCCAGAAACTTCGGAGGCTGGTATTGGCCCTCGGTATTTCAGCGATCTGTACGATCCATGCCTGGCGCTAAGTTTAAGCCATGAGCGTCAAATTGTGGGTAATACCTTGAACGTCGCTGGAAAACACCTCGTGATCATTACGGGAGCCAATCAAGGCGGAAAGTCCAGCTTCTTACGTAGTGTGGGCGTCGCCCAGCTTATGACGCAGAGTGGGATGTTTGTGGCCGCCGGGACCTACTGTGGGGCTCTCTGTGCAGCCTTGTACACGCATTACAAGCGTGAAGAAGACGCGACGATGGAGCATGGCAAGTTGGATGAAGAGTTGGATCGCGTCAGCACCATCGCCCAAGAAATCGTTCCCGACGCTATCGTGCTGTTTAATGAGTCATTCGCGTCCACAAATGAGATGGAGGGCGCCGAAATCGCCAGGCAGGTAACCACTGCATTCCTGGATCGGCGGATTGTGGTCTACTTTGTCACGCATTTGTATACGTTTTCGCACGGACTTCAGCAAAGTGGGCGTGAAGATGCGCTCTTTCTCCGCGCGGAACGACAAGAGGATGGAACAAGAACATTTCGCTTAACGGAAGGCGTCCCGCTTGAGACCAGCTACGGTCGCGATCTCTATGCAGAGGTATTCGAGCGTTAGAAGTGCTCTCAAGCGTGCGGCCGGCTTATCACAGCAGCGAAGCACGCCCGCGGATTTGAGCGATCATGAAAAGTCGGAAGATCCCGCAAGCTCAGTGGTGAATCTGCGGGATCGGTGAGCCACTAGCGTATGAATGCAGATCGTCCTGCGAAGCGCGCACGAGATCCGAGTTCGTGCTCGATGCGCAATAGCCGATTGAACTTAGCCGTGCGCTCGCCACGGCAACCTGAGCCCGTCTTGATATGACCACAGCCTATGGCTACGACAAGATCAGCGATAAATGTGTCTTCGGTTTCGCCGGAACGATGCGATACGTAGCATCCATATCCCGCAGCCTTGGCTTGCTCTACGCAGTCAAGCGTCTCGGTGACGGTGCCAATCTGGTTGGGCTTGATCAGAATGGAATTGGCAACGCCTTCATGGATTCCGCGCTTGAGAAGGTTGGGGTTGGTGCAAAAGATGTCGTCTCCCACAAGTTCGACGCGATCCCCAAGGTCTTGCGTCAACTGGCTCCAACCCTCCCAGTCGTGCTCTGAGAGAGGGTCTTCCAGCAAGACGATGGGGTAACGCTGAAGCCAGTCATCCCACAGGGCGATCATCGCTGCGCTGTCACGTTCCGCCTGTGTGGATTTGAAGAAGCGATAGCGGCCATGGTGCCACATTTCGCTTGCGGCGGGATCCAGCGCCAGCGAAACCTGCTCGCCAGGGTGATAACCGGCGGCCTTTATGGCAGTGATGATGAGCTCAATGGCTTGTTCGTTACTATGCAAGTTAGGTGCGAAGCCACCTTCGTCCCCGACACCGGTGGACAACCCATGTTCTTGCAATAGCTTTCGCAGTGCATGAAACACTTCCTCACCCACGCGTATCGCCTCTGCGAAGCTCTCCGCATGGTGGGGTACGATCTTGAACTCTTGAAAATCGACGGTGTTGTCAGCATGACGACCGCCATTGATCACATTGAGGCAGGGTACCGGCAAGATGACCGCGTCATCACCGCCCAAATGCCGGTATAGGGGCATTTTTTGGGACGCAGCGACAGCGCGGGCGTAGGCGATAGAGGCGGCGAGAATGGCATTGGCGCCCAACCGGCTCTTGTGCGGGGTACCGTCAAGCTCACACAGCAGGCGATCAAAAGATCGCTGATCCCCTACGTCCTTGCCGAGCACGGCGCTTCCTATCTCATTTCGAACATGACCGACGGCCTTTTGTACACCTTTGCCGCCATAACGATGCGGGTCACCATCGCGTAATTCGGCAGCCTCGTTCGCACCGGTGGAGGCGCCGGAAGGGGTAATGGCGCGGCCCTCGGAACCATCCTCAAGTCGTAACACCGCCTCGACTGTGGGATTGCCGCGTGAATCGAGTACTTCAATGGCGTCGATGTGGGTCACTTTCATGGGAGTTGTCCTTTGAAATTAGGGCATCACGTGGCGGAGAGGTGAAGCAATTCACGAAGATCATGGGTGCTCAAGCGCTCCAGAGGCGCATTGCTTTCGCTGAGCATGGCGCCGGCAAGGTCGCTTTTCTGACTTTTCATGGCGTCAATCTTCTCCTCGATGGTGTTGTCACAGATCAGCTTGTAGATAAAAACCGGATGCTCACGGCCAAGGCGGTGGGCGCGATCGATCGCCTGCATCTCTACGGCGGGATTCCACCAGGGGTCGTAATGGATGACGGCGTCCGCCGCGGTGAGATTTAGCCCCACACCACCCGCTTTGAGGCTGGCCAGTAGGATCGGGCAGGCTCTGGATTGAAAATCCCGGACTGGAGTGGCTCGATCCGTGGTATCGCCTGTTAACACGCTGTGGCGCATGCCTGCTTTCTTCAGAGCTTGGCTAATCAGCTCCAGCATGGATGTGAATTGGCTGAAGACTAGAATCTGACGGTCTTCTTCACGTAGTGATTGAATCAATTCAAGAAGAGCCTCAAGCTTCGCCGACTCGGGCGGATCGCTCAAAGATTCCACCAGTCGTGGGTCGCAGCAAACCTGGCGTAGACGCAGCAGGGCCGACAACACCACAATGCGCGACTGTTCCTGGTTGTAGCTAGCCAAGGCCTCCCGCACGCGTTCGTTTTGGGCGAGACGGAGCGACTCGTATAGCTGGCGCTGACGCTCGCTCATCGCGATCCGCAAGATGGTTTCGGTCTTTGGGGGAAGTTCGGGAGCGACCGCTGTCTTGGTGCGCCGCAGGAGAAATGGGCCTATACGTTGACGCAGTATCGCCTTGCGAGTGTCGTCCTCATATTGCTCAATCGGCTGCCTAAAACTTCGCCGGAATGAACGGTAGTCGCCGAGATATCCAGGAAGCACGGCGTCGAAGTGAGCCCAGAGCTCGCCTAAGTGGTTTTCCAGCGGTGTACCGGTTACGGCAAGCCGGTGCGCGGCGCGGAGTTTACGTATTGCGCGGGCAGTCTGTGTTAACGGGTTTTTGATCCACTGCGCCTCATCCAGGACCAGCATCGCGTAGTCAATCTTCTCAAGAATGGGAAGGTCGTTGGCGACCAATGCATAGCTCGTGATGATGATGTGCGCACCCGGAAGGGTGTCATGCAATGATGCCCGAGCCGCGCCGGTGAAATTGACGCAATGCAGCCCCGGGGCAAAGCGCGCGACTTCATCCAGCCAGTTAAAGATCAGGCTGGTCGGTGCAACGACCAAAGCGGGGCGATTCAGCCGTCCGGCTTCGTCTTCCAGCAGCAGGTGCGCGATGATCTGAACGGTCTTGCCAAGTCCCATGTCATCCGCAAGAACGCCGCCAAGTTCGCTTTCCCGCAGTGCTTGCAGCCACTGAAGGCCTTCCTGCTGGTATCCACGCAGGGTACCCCGGAACGACGATGGTACGGCGATCGTCGGAGCCTGTGTGACAGCCGCACGGAGTGCCGAAAGCGTTTGCGCAATATGCGACGCCTGCCCACCGTCCACACGGATGCCCTGGTGTTGCAAACAGCTACTCAGCGCCATGGCCTGTGAGCGGGAAATATCCAAATGCCGTGCTTGCGACGCCGTGGGGCGATCCAGACACTCGACCAGCGGGGCTATCCATTCGCGCAGTTGGTGAAGCGGAAGCGGAAGCCAGCGCTGCGATCCGAGTGGGGCGAGCCAATGAGCATCAGTGGGTTCGTTGGGGAGCGGGGTTAGCGAAAACGCACGATGTGCGAGCCCTCCCAGCACAATCGGCAACACGTCGATCTCCTCACCATCGACTGTTGCGGCGAGCTCGAACTGTGTCCAGCCCGGCCGTTGACCACCATCCAGGCTGGCCTTTAGTTCAATGTCACGGGGCAAGACGGTGAAGGGCAGTTCCGGATCGTACTCCAAGGTATAGCCGGCATCACCGAGCGCCTGCAGCAATGATTCAAGGCTGGCAAAGGTGTCTGCACCGCCATGATGGTAGTCGCGGTGCGCCAGAGCGCCCCCGCCAGGAATCGGCGTCAAGACGCGGCGCGCCTCCGGCACGAGTGTTGCGATGTCTACCAGACCTATGTCGTTGATGGCCTCTTGTGCGGCCGCCTCCTTGTCCACGTCGCGTTGTAAAACAACGTATTCGCGGCCTGCCTGGATGATCAGCTCTTGCTGGTGCGATTTGCTGGCTAGATTTAACCGATGGCCACCATAGTCTGCGTAGGCATGCACGTAGAACTCATAGTCGCCGCGTTGGTCGTACCGGGAGGCACCTATGACTGCAACCGGATGGAATGCTGCATCGACGCGACGAACTGCCGGCGCGGTTGGGGGTGGCGGTATGTCCGTTAGT
>Ga0335075_10000511_pt1 | contig 67623 bp, 67 predicted proteins | sample Lox_Sample_24_FD_206723 | JGI IMG/M metagenome (GOLD analysis project Ga0335075, IMG submission 206723) | Soil microbial communities from Loxahatchee National Wildlife Refuge, Florida, United States - Lox_Sample_2.4 | ecosystem: Environmental > Terrestrial > Soil > Wetlands | place: USA... | reverse complement strand
GACGATCAGCACGCTATTTGCGTGCTGATCGTCTCCACCCCAACCACCGGCCAGTCGAAACATCACCACCGCCAGCCTCTCGCGACCAGACCGCCGGCCCCAAACCAACCCCGGCCACAGCCCAACCCCAGCGCCCGAGACTCCTCCCCAGCCTCGAGACACCACCCAGCCCCGAGACTCGGCCGTTCAACTCCACCTAAGAGTGGTGCACGGGGCGCTCCTAGGTGCGCCTGGCGAGGACTAGAGCGATCCGGCGAAGCGACTTGTCCTACGACAACGAGCGAGCCCGGTGAGCGTCTGACGAAGCCAGGCGTGCATAGGAGCGCCCCGGGCGCCGCTCGCTCGCCGTCCAAAATAAAGAAAAGGGCCGCCCCACCGGGGCGGCCCTTTTCGGCGCATCTGCAGAAACTAAGGCAGCAGCCCTAGACCGCGCGAGGCATCAGTACTTCTCTGGCGATAACCATGCGCTGGATCTGGCTGGTGCCTTCGTACAGCTGCATGATCTTGGCGTCGCGCATGAACTTCTCGACCTTGTACTCCTTGATGAAGCCGTATCCGCCGAAGACCTGGACGGCGTCGGTGGTGACTTCCATCGCCGAGTCGGCGGCGAAGCGCTTGGCTTCGGAGGAGGTGAGGGTGTTGCTCTGTCCCTGGTCGAGCTGAACGGCGGAGTGCCAGGTGAGCAGACGGGCGGCGTCGACCTTAACCGCCATGTCGGCGATCAGGAACTGGATCGCCTGGTGCATCGCGATCGGCACACCGAACTGCTGGCGTTCGAGCGAGTACTGCTTGGCCATCTCGAAGGCCGAGCGGGCGATTCCGGTGGCCATCGCGGCCACACCGGGACGGGTGCGGTCGAGGGTCATCATCGCCAGTTTGAATCCGCGGTTCTCTTCACCGATCATGTTTTCGGCGGGAACCTCGACGTCGTTGAAGGTGACGGTCGCGGTGTTTGAGGCCCGCTGACCCATCTTGTCTTCCTTCTTGTCGATGGTGATGCCGTCCTGGCGATCGACGACGAACGCGGAGATGCCGCGGCTGCCGGCTTCCGGGTCTGTCTTGGCGTAGACGGTGTACCAGTCGGCGTACTGGCCGTTGGTGATGAAGCACTTCGAGCCGTTGATGACGTACTTGTCACCCTTCTTGACGGCGCGGGTCTTCATGCCGGCGACGTCGGATCCGGCGTCGGGCTCGGTCAGGCAGAAGGAGGCGAGCTTCGGCGACTCAGCGAGCATGCCGAGGTACTTCTTCTTGGTTTCTTCGGATCCGCCGAGCGCGACGGGCGCGGAGGCGAGTCCGTTGCAGGCGAGCGAGGTGCCGATGCCGGAGCAGCCCCAGCCGAGTTCCTCTTCGATCAGGCATCCGGACAGGTAGTCCAGGCCAGGTCCGCCGTAGGCCTCGGGGATGTGGGTGTTCATCAGGCCGACTTCCCAGGCCTTGTCGAGAACTTCCTTGGGGAAGGTTCCGTCCACGTCGTATTCCCAGGCAACGCTGCGCATTTCCTTCTCGGCGAAGTTGTGCGCCATCTCGCGCAGGTCCTTCTGCTCGTCGGTAAGCGTGAAGTCAACCACTTCTAATGCTCCTTCAGTCGATGAAAATTCGGTTTCGGAGGTCGTTTTGGGGGGCTTGGGCCACTCCCGATTGACCAGTCAGTCAATAACTCGGCATCAAGGGTAACGGATAGCGAGGCGCCGCACCATCGGGTGGTGGTTAATCTGGCTCTATGCCTGTCGCGCTCGGCCCATCGGAGCTCTCGACCCTGCTGATCGTCCTGTGCGTGGTGGTCGTCCCGATCGCGGCTTTCGCCTTCGCCCGCTCGGGCAAGGGATATGACGAACTGGGGAAGGGCACCTTCTCGATCGACCGTGAGGCACCTCCCCCGCCCGGTTCGGCGCCACCCGAACTCGACCCGGACGAACATGAGGCAGAGGTCCGGCAGATGGTCGAGGCCTCGGCCTACCGCCGCTCCCGGCGCGGCGACGAGGACCTCGACATCCAGGCCGAGATCGACCGGGTGCTGGGCCGCGGCCACGAGAGCGATTCCGAGGATGGCGAACCGGACCCCGAACCGGCACAGGCCCCGGCCACCCCGGACGGCGACCCGATCCGGGAAGAGATCCGTCAGCTGGTCATCGCCAACAACGAGCGGCGCGAACGGCGCGGCGAGGATCCACTCGACGTCGATTCCGAGGTGGACCGCCGTCTGCGTGAGTGGGGTTGAACGGTCCGGATTCCGGGCTAGGATGAATCCCATGAATGACGATTCCACCTACGAGCTCGATGATCTCGTCGTCCAGCCCGGCACATATTTCAACCCTCAGACCGAGGTCGTCGTGGTCGTCGACGACAGCGCGTCGATCGACCAGGAGGTCTTCAACGCCGATGCCTTCCAGGGTGCCGAGTGGATCCGGGTGGCCGAGGAAACGGCGATCGACGAGCAGCGGCGTGACGAGCTGATCGACGAATTCCAGAACGAGCATCACGGCGGGCGGGGAAGCCTGGCCGGCGAAACTCCGCCCGAGCCCGACGATCTCGACATGGACATCCTCGACGACGACGAGGAAGACGAACCAGAACTCTGATGGATCGTGGTCGGCTGACACTGCTCGGTGTGCCGATCGACAGCGTTGGACGCGAGGGTGGCACCGAACTGGGTCCGTCGGTCCTGCGTGAGAGATTGAGTGGCGCGGCACTGCGGGATGCCGGCGATACCGGGAACCGGATCCGCGGACTGGACCGCGATCCGGGAAACGGCTGGCTGGCCTATCCGGACATCCTGAATATGAGCGCGGAGGTACGCGGCCGGGTGGCGGAGATCACCGCGACCGGCCAGGTCCCGTTGATTCTCGGTGGATGCTGCACCCTGCTCCCCGCGGCGTTGGCCGGGGCACGGGATTCACTCGGTGAGATCGGCCTGGCCTACTTCGACGGGCATCTCGACCTTTTCACCGGGCAGACCTCGCCCACCGGCGAGGGGGCCGACATGCCGGCGGCCACGATCCTGGGAATGGCCCCGGCGGACCTGCTCGACGTGCTCGGTGGAACCCCGATCGTCGCCCCGGAACACATCGCGTTCGTGGGTGCGCGCGACCGGGAGGAACTTGACCTGATCGCGCCGCTGCCGGCCGGGCTCGGCCTCGGACGGATCGAGTACCGCGACGCGCTGAGGCACGCCGACCTCGCCCACACCGGGCAGTCGATAGCCGACGAACTCACCTCGGGGGCCGGCCGGTTCTGGCTCCACCTCGATGTGGACGTGCTCGACCGCCACGCATTCCCGGCTACCGACTATCTGATGCCGGATGGTCTCAGCATGCCCGAGCTGAGGGCCCTGCTGGCACCGATCGCCGGTTCCCCGGGCATCATCGGGATCAATGTGACCTGCTTCAACCCGGAGAAGGACCGTGACGAATCCTGTGGCAGAGCCCTGGCCGACCTGCTGGAAACGACGCTGATCACTTAGAATCCCGTCTGTGCTGGAAGCAGGCTCAAAAGCCCCCGACTTTACTCTGAAGGACCAGAACGGAAACACGGTCACTCTGTCCGACTTTTCGGGCGAGACCGTGGTCCTCTACTTCTATCCCAAGGCGAACACCTCGGGATGCACCACGCAGGCCTGTGGTGTCCGCGATCACATGTCGGAGTACAACAACGCCGGCGCCACCGTGATCGGTGTCTCACCCGACGACGTCAAGGCGATCAAGAAGTTCGATGACGCCCATGACTTCGGTTTCACGTTGCTGGCCGACAAGGACCACAAGGTCTCCGACATGTACGGAACCTGGGTGGAGAAGTCGATGTACGGCAACAAGTACATGGGCGTCCAGCGCGCGACCTTCATCATCAACGGCGAAGGCAAGATCGCCCGGGTCTTCCCCAAGGTTCAGCCGAAGAAGCACGATGACGTCGTGCTGAAGGCGCTGGTCGAGATCAACACAACCGTCTAACGAAGGCAGGCAGCATGGCTGATTGGGGCACCGGCAACTACGAGATCACGGCCGCCCAGTTGGCCCCCGTGGCGGAGATCGTGGTCGACGCGGCCGAACCCGTATCCGGCCGGAACACGCTCGACATCGCCTGCGGCACCGGCAACGCGTCGCTGATCGCGGCCGGACGCGGCGCGAAGGTGACCGGGCTCGACGCGGCGACCCGCCTGCTCGAGGTGGCCGGCGCACGGGCCTCCGAAGCGGGCCTCACCATCGATTGGGTCGAGGGCAGCATGCTGGAGCTCCCCTTCGCCGATGATTCCTTCGAGATCGTCACCTCGGTCTTCGGGGTGCTCTTCGGTGATCCGCCCGGCGCGGTCGCCGGTGAGATCGCGCGGGTACTCGAGACGAACGGCCGGGTCGCCCTCACCACCTGGACCGACGAAGGATTGTTGCCGGCGGTGGCCCAGCTGGCGAAGGAGGCTGTCGCCGACGCTCTCGAACTGCCGCCGGACGAGAATGAGCCCTTCCACTGGGGGAACCCGGTCGAACTCCGCGAGCTCTTCGCCGAGCACGGAATCGCGCTGCAGGTCGAGAAGCGGGAGATCTCGTTCCGGGCCGATTCCGCCGAAGCGGCCAACGAGGAGTGGAACGATCATCATCCGATGTGGCTGGCTCTCCGGGAGACGATCGGCGAGCAGAACTTCGAGGCGCTCTCGAGCCGGGTTCTGGAGACCTTGAAGGCCGGCAACGAATCCACCGACGGGGGATTCAGCTACACCAGCACGTATCTGCTGGCCCTCGGCAGCCCGGTCTGACCGGGCTACGTCGCGGCCCTGCCCTGATCCTGACCGCCAGGACTCAGCCCTCCTCCCGCGAGGCGATCGCGGCGAAGATCCTGGCGTAGTCCTCGGGCGCCGCCTCGGATGGCGTCGCCGCTCCCCGCAGCCCCAGTTCGCTCGCGATCCGGTTCGCCGCCCTGGCCCCGGCGACGCCTTTCATCCGGCCACGAAGCGAGGTGTCGCCTGCCTGGAACATGCGCTCGACGAAGGCCCGGTACTCCCCATGCGCCGCCGGGGACAGCAGCGGACGGGATCGCGGCTCGATCGTAAGCACCGCCGAGCGGACCGAAGGCTTCGGGCGAAAGCACTCCGGGGCGATCGTGGCTCCCAGCTCGAAGGTGAACCATGGTGACCAGGTCGCCGCGAACAGTCCCGACCGGGGTGTTCCGGAGAGCCGCCGGGCCGTCTCGGCCTGGAGCACGAACACTCCTCGGGTGAGACCGTGTGCTTCGGTGAGGATCCGGCGGATCAGGGCCGTTCCGATGTTGTATGGGGCGTTGGAGATCACCATGTGGCGCTCCGCCGGGAGGGGCACTCGCAGGATGTCGGCCGATCTGACCTCGACCCCTCCCCATCCCGGTGATTTCCGCCGCAGGTGGTCCACCAGACGGGGATCCCGTTCCACGGCGACGACCCGCCCGGCGGTTCGGGTGAGCGGTTCGGTCAGTGCTCCCCGGCCGGCTCCGAGATCGAGAACCAGAGAGTCAGGTCCCGGGTCGAGCGTTCGTATGAGTGAGTCGACGATCTCGTCGTCAACCAGAAAATTCTGCGCGAGCGCACGACTGCGTGCTCGCGAGTTTCGTCTTGACATGCATTCCTTCAGGTCCGCTGCCGAAAACGGCAGGGTCAACGGGCCGGCACGGGCCGCCTGGCGGCTCGTGCTGCGGTGTCGCGCCGTCGATCTAAAGGAATATTGAGTAAGTCACGCCGGGGAAGCTATCAACCATGCGACACTGGCAACGATTTCCTATGACAGTCATTGGAAATCGTTGCCGGGGCCTGGGGGGGTTGGTCTAGCTGAGGATGACGAAGCCGAGGAAGGTGAGATAGAAGATCGCCCAGAGGCCGATCGCCACCTTGCCGAACTCGCCGCGCTTCCTCAGGGCCCAGTAGGCGACGGCGCCGCCGAGCAGGCCGAGGATCATCGAGACGACCGCGTACTTGTCGAGATTCCAGTCGATGAAGACCAGGCCGAAGAAGATCGGGATGGTCGACTGGAAGACCATCGCCCCGGTGATGTTGCCGAGGGCCAGCGCGTCCTTGCCCTCCCGCACCCAGAAGAAGCTGTTCGCCTTCTCCGGCAGCTCCGTCGCGAGCGGGGCCAGGATCAGCGAGAGCACGATCGCCGAGACACCCATGTGCTCGGCGACGTTGAGCAGTTCGTGCACGAAGAGGTGGGCGCCGCCGACCATGGCGCCGAGGCCGACCAGCAGCTGGATGATCATGATCGCGTTCGGCGGCGGGCTGTCGTTCCGTTCGCCGCGGCGGTCCATCAGCAGCGGATCCATCTCGTGCGCTTCCTGTGACTCACCGCCGTTCTTGATCGTCTCCCGCACATACCAGGCGTAGGCCAGCAGGAAGACGACGCCGAAGGCGATCTGAACACCCATCGGCGGGCCGACCAGACCGATCAGCAGAGCCAGGCCGAAGAAGATCATGAAGAACATGAGGTCGCGGTCCAGGGTCTCGACGTGAACGTCGAGGCGGTGACCCTGCTTGCGCCGCTTGGCGTATCCCAGGGCCGATATGCCGACCAGGGCCATCGCGATCGTCGCCAGCAGGAATGGGGCACCGACGATCGCACCGACCGCCACCTCGGCCTTGTCCTCCCCGCCCGCGCCGGCGGCACCGCCGATGATCGCGACGATCGGGATCAGGGTCTCGGGCATCGCCGTGCCGACCGCCGCCAGCAGGCTGCCGACCGCGCCCTCACCGAGATTCAGCTTGTGGCCCAGCCACTCCACCGCGTTGGTGAACAGCAGGGCACCGGTGAGGATGACCGCGAAACTGATGAGCAGCAGCAGATATTCCATTTCAGCTGGATTCCTCGGTGGGATCGGATTCGGTCAAACTGAACCGGATTCTGGTGGGCGGAAGGGCATTCTTCCGGTCATCGAGCGAAAGTGTCAGGTCGAGCCTCTCGAACGCACCGCTTCCGGCCTCCGCGTAGAAATCGAAACGCCCCTCCACCAGCGTGTCCCGGAGGCGCTCCAGATCCCCGAGCCCGGGCAGTTCGGTGCCGTTCTCGTCCAGGTCGGCACCCTCGCCGGAGGCCTTGGTCAGGAGGGCGACGAGCCGGTCGACATCGAGCCGGCCGGTCACGTGCTCGGTCTCCACGCCGTCGATCTCTTCCCGGCCCTCCGACTCGATGCCGGTCACGACGGAACGCAGTCCCTTCTCCGGCGAGGCGATCGCCTCCCTGATCGAGGCGTAGGATGCCGCGTCCACCTCGAGGATCCGCGTACGGAGCGGTCTGTCCTCGAACCCGAGCGAAGTGACCGCCACCTCGGCTTCGGCCTCGGGCGCGGTACCGGCCTCGACATCGTCGAAAGCCCGGTTCAGCACCTGATTCGGGTCCACCGGCCCGGGATCGTCGCCGCCGCAGCCGGACTGGACGGCCCCGGCCAGGACGAGCGAGCAGACGAGCAGGCTGAGGGTTAGCCGTTTCAAGGTCGGGCAGCCTATACGCTCGGGGCTTCATGCCCCCTCGCACGATCCTCTATACGGGCAAAGGCGGCGTCGGAAAGACCAGTGTCGCCGCGGCCACGGCGCGCCGCTGCGCCGAACGCGGCCTGCGCACGGTCGTGATGTCGACCGATCCCGCCCACAGCCTCTCCGACTCGCTCGGCCACGAGCTGGGGCCCGAGCCGAGCGAGATCACGCCGATGCTGTGGGGCCAGGAAGTGCTGGCCGCCGCCGAGATGAGACGCAACTGGGACCGGGTCTCCAGCTGGCTCACCGGGCTTCTGCTCAACCAGGGGGTCGATCGGATCCGGGCCGAGGAACTGACCGTGCCGCCCGGCATGGACGAACTCTTCTCCCTGCTCCAGATCAAACGCCACTGGGACGCCGACGAGTTCGACGCGGTGATCGTGGACTGCGCCCCCAGCGGTGAGACCCTGCGGCTGCTCGGCTTCCCCGAGGTCGCCCAGTGGTGGGTCAAGAAGGCCTTCCCCTGGAACCGGGGCCTGCTCGGTGCCGCCGCTCCGCTGGCGCGGGCCCTCGATCTTCCCCTGCCGGACCCCGAGCTGATGGAGGAGGTCGATCACCTGGTCGCCAATCTGCTCGAGATGGACGGCATCCTCCGGGACCACGAGCATTGTTCGATCCGTCTGGTGATGAACCCGGATCGCATGGTGATCAACGAGGCCCGGCGCACCTACACCTATCTCTGCCTCTACGGGTACCAGACCGATGCCGTCGTGGTGAACCGGATCTTCCCCGACGAAGTGGACGGCACCTACTTCGGCGGCTGGCGCGACCAGCAGGCGAAACAGCTCGACGCGGTGTCGGACGGTTTCGCGCCGGTGCCGATCCTCACCTCGAGATTCTTCGACGAGGAGGTGATCGGCGAGACGATGCACGGCCGGCTCTCCGACGAGCTGTTCGGCGACGAGGATCCGGCCGCGATCCTCCATCCGGGCCTGGCCCGGGAACTGACCAGCACCGACGATTCGACCGTGATCCGGATCAAGGCGCCCTTCGTGGAGAAGGACCAGATCGACCTGAAACAGGCCGGGGACGAGCTGGTGATCACCGTCGGTGACGTCCGCCGCACTATCATCCTGCCTTCGGGGCTGGCTCAGCGCGAACCGTCCCGGGCCGCTTTCGAAGAAGGAACTCTGGAGGTCACGTACGAGGATGTGCCCACCGCGCCCGTCTGAAAACGATGCCGAAGCCCTGCCTCCCGGTGCGGAGAGGTTCTGGGGCCAGTTCTCGCAGGCCCGCGCGGGCCGGACCGGCGCCGAGGACAAGACGGGCGGGGACGAGACCGCCGAGGCGACCGAGGCCCAGGGGCATGGCTGCCTCGAGTGGTGCCCAATCTGCCGCTCCGCCGAACTTCTGAAAGGCGCGACCTCGCCCGAGGTCCGTGAGCAGATCCATGCGATCCAGAGTGAGGCCATCCAGGTCTTCAAGGCGTTCGCCGCCGCCTACAGCGAGCGGACGGCCGAGGATCCCTTCAGCCGCGAGCACGGCGAGACCTCCGGTGAGAGCCGCAGGCGGGAGCCGGACGGGTCCGGGCCACCCGACGCGCCGATCGACATCTCGATCGAGTAGCCGCCCCGGGAAGCGCCCTCTCTATCCTTGGGCGCATGTCCAGCACCGTCACTCCCCTTCCCGACACTCCGGAGGAAGTCGCCAACGCCCTGCGTGACGCGGCCTACCTCGCCGACGACTCGACCGCGCTGATCTCCTTCCTCGCGCAGAAGCTCGGCAAGCCGGTACTCGTGGAGGGTCCGGCCGGGGTCGGCAAGACCGAGCTGGCCAAGGCGCTGGCCCGTTCCACCGGCCGTGAGCTGGTTCGCCTCCAGTGCTACGAGGGTCTCGACGAGGCCAAGGCGCTCTACGAGTGGAATTACCGCAAGCAGCTGCTACAGATCCAGGCGACCGCGTCGGTCAGCCCGGACTCCGAGACGACGGCCGCGATCGAGATGGGCGAGATCTTCACCGAGGAGTTCCTGCTCGAGCGGCCGCTGATGCGGGCGATCGCCAATCCCGAGCCGGTCGTGCTGCTGATCGACGAGATCGACAAGACCGACCAGGAGTTCGAGGCGATGCTGCTCGAGCTGCTCTCCGACTTCCAGATCACGATCCCCGAGATGGGCCGGATCGAGGCGAAGACCCATCCGATCGTGCTGCTCACCTCGAACAACTCGCGCGAGCTGACCGAGGCCCTGAAGCGCCGCTGCCTCTACCTCTGGCTCGACTATCCCTCCTCGGAGCGCGAGATCGAGATCATCCGGCTCCACGCCCCCGAGATCGACGAGGCGCTCGCCGCGAGGCTGGTCGAGATCGTCGACATGGTCCGCGAACTCGACCTGAAGAAGCCGCCTTCGATCGCCGAATCGATCGATTGGGCCCGGACCCTGATCCTGCTCGGCGCCGATGACATCGACACCAAGGTCTTCAAGGAGTCGCTCTCGATCATCATCAAGCACCGCACCGACCTCGAACTGGTCGCGGAACGCATCGGCCCGCGTCTCGGGCGCAGCCGCGAAGACGAAGAGAAATAGATGGCCGGGGCCGCGGACAAGAGCGGTCGGCCGAAGCCCGCGGGCATGACCGAACAGGTTCTCGCCTTCTGCGAGGACCTGCGGAGCGAGGGTGTGGCGATCGGCACCTCGGAGATCCAGGACGCGTTCCGGGCGCTGGAGATCGTTCCCTGGAACCGCCAGGCGGATTTCAAGGAGTCCCTGGCCGCGACGGTGGCCAAGTCTCCCAAGGACCGCGAGATCTTCGAGCTCGTCTACGACCGCCACTTCTTCCGTGCCACCGAGGAGGCCGCCCTGGAGTTCTCCGAGGAGAGCGAGGCCGCCGCCGACGCGGCCAGAGCCGCGGCCGAGGACGGCGGCGGGGACGGACCGCCGATGGACACCGACGCGCTCGCCGACGCGATCCGAGAGGCGATCGAGGCGGGTGACGAGGCCGCGATGAACGATCTCGCCCGGCTCGCGATCGAGGCCTTCGGGCAGCAGGGGGAAAGCTCGGGTGTGGTTGGGGTCGACCTGCAGCGCATACGCCGCGGGCTGGGACTCACGGCCAACGAGGGTGAAGGCGAAGGCGAGGGCAAGACCCCCTTGGATCGTGACCAGCTGGCCCGCTTCGAACGGCAGCTGCGGCGCGAGCTCCAGCGCGGCCAGATCCAGCGTCAGGGTCAGCTTCCTCCCTCCCGCCCCCTGTCCGAGCTGAACCGCAGCCTGCCGATGCGGGGTGCGCAGGACCTGGCCGCGGTCCACAAGGCGGTGTCGCAGATGAAGCGCCGCCTGGCAACGCTCGGGCACGATCCCCGGGGCGCCAAGCGGGGCCGCCAGGTGGACGTGAGGCGGACGATGCGCTCCTCGCTGGAGACCGGCGGTATCCCGCTCAACCTCGCCTACAAGCCGAAGCGGCCGCGCAAGCCGGAGATCTACGTCCTCTGCGACGTCTCGACCTCGGTCAGCTCGGCGGCCACCTTCTTCCTCTCGGTACTGCACGCTCTGCACGACTCGTTTCGCAAGCTGCGCAGCTTCGTCTTCATCGAACGGATCTCGGAGGTGACCCACGTCTTCGAGGAGGAACGGGACTTCCGCGTGATGTCGGAGCGGATCACCTCCGAGGGCGGTGTCGCCGACGTCTCCGGGTACACCGACTACGGCCGGGTCTGGCGTGAGTTCCTCGAGGACGTCTCGGCCGATCTCGGCCCGCGCTCGACCGTGATCGTGCTCGGTGACGCCCGCACCAACGGGCGCCCGCCGGCCGAGGATCTGTTCGCCAAGGTCGCCGACCGGGCGAACCGTACTTTCTGGCTGAACCCCGAGCCGGAGCTCTACTGGAACTACGGCGATTCGGTGATGAACGCCTACATCCCGTACTGCGACGGGGCCTTCGAGTGCTGGCAGACCGAGCACCTCGAGACCTTCGTCGACATCGTCGCCTCCGGGCGGCCCTCTCTCCAGAAGCCGATGCAGCGGGCTTCCGGCCACCGCTACTAGTTGGGATCCGAGGGACCGACAAGCCGCCGTGTGGCCGTCCGTCTCCAGCCGAAGGCCAGCCGGAACGAGGTGACCGGCGAGCGCGGCGGGGTGATCCAGATCCGGGTCACCGCCCCTCCGGTGGACGGCAAGGCCAACGAGGCCCTGATCAGGTTCGTGGCCAAGCGGCTCGGGATCGCGAGGTCGGAGATCACCCTGGTGCGCGGAGAGCGAGGCCGGGAGAAGCTGCTCGAGATCCGTGGGCCCGGAGCGGCCGATGCCCGGAAGAAACTGCTCGACCCTGCCTGAGCCGAATCCCGGCGAACCCGATCCTTGACTTCAAGCATGGTTGAACTTGTAGCTTCGGCCGATGCCTTCCCGACACCAGACGATCGTCCTCAATGAATTCGGCCCGCCGAGCCGCCTGACCCCGGCCGAGGCGCCCAGCCCCGTTCCCGGACCGGCCGAGGCGCTGGTCGAGGTGGAGGTGGTCAACATCACCTTCGTCGATACCCAGATCCGTTCGGGCCGGGCACCGAACCCGGCGATGCTGCCGGAGCTGCCCGCCGTGATCGGCAACGGGGTCGGCGGCCGGATCGGCGCGGTCGGATCACCGGAAGACAGCGAGTACGTCGGCCGCCGGGTGATCAGCTCCACAGGTGGTTCCGGCGGCTACTCCGAACGGGTGGCGGTCCCGGTAGCCGGCCTGCACGAGGTACCCGACGGGCTCGGCCTGCCGGAGGCGGTCGCCCTGCTGGCCGATGGCCGCACCGCGGTCTCGCTGCTCGACACGACCCCGGTCGAGGCGGGCCAGACTGTGCTGGTCGAGGCGGCCGCGGGAGGAGTCGGATCGCTGCTCGTGCAGATGCTGATCAACCGCGGCGCGATCGTGGTCGGCGCGGCCCGCGGCGAACACAAGCTGGGCATCGCCCGGGTGCTCGGCGCGACCTTCGTGGTCGACTACGACCAGCCCGGCTGGGAGTTCCGCGTACGGGACATGGTCGGCTCGGTGGACGTGACCTTCGACGGCGTCGGCGGCGAGATCGGGCGCGCCGGGTTCGAACTCGTCCGGCCCGGCGGCCGCTTCAACAGCTACGGGATGGCTTCCGGTGAGTTCGCCGGGATCGACCCGGAATCGGCCGCCGAACGGCGGGTGACCCTGGACGGTGGCGGTCCCGCCGATCCCGAGCGCATGGCCCGGTTCACCGGGATCGCGCTCGCCGAAGCCGCGGCGGGAGACATCCGGCCCGTGATCGGCCAGACCTTTCCCTTGGCCATGGCCGCCGACGCCCACGCCTCGATCGAGGCGCGGGAATCGATCGGCAAGACCCTCCTGCTGACCGGGACGGCCGCTAGCTGAAGCGGACCGGCTTGGTCACCTTCCGGCGGTTGCCCGCCTTGTCGGTGGCGGTGACGATCAGCTTCGTCTGAGCGACATCACGCTTGCGCAGGCGCTGCTTGTAGCGGTTGCGCACGTGCACCTGGATCCGCTTGTCCCCGGCCTTGGCGGCCTTGGCCGTGAGACTCCCGATCGTGACCTGGCGGCTCCCCTTGCCGGCGGCGCGGCGCAGCTTGGTGACCAGCTTGACCTCCAGCTCGACCGGTGGGATCTCGTCGCCGATCGTCAGACGGAACGGCTGGCCGGACTTCAGCAGACGGCGCAGGGTCGGCTTGCCGAGCGTGCGGATCCGGACCGACGGCTTCTTCTTGTCCTCGGGCTGAGGTTCGGCCCGGAGGCGGCGGAACGGGCCGCTGATCTCGTAGATGACACCGCCGCCGACCGCGCGCTGCGAGGCGAAGTAGAACTTCTGTCCGGTCGGATCGAAGACCGGACCGGTCAGCTCCGAGTTCGCGTGGTCATCGCCGGGCAGCTGCAGGAAAGGGGCCGCCTCGCCTTCGGCGCTGATGATGCAGACCTGATGCTCGCCGGCGTCCTCGCAGACGAAGAGATCGCCGGAGATTCGGGCCACGGTCACGTTGTCGGTGTCGTGAAGCGGCGCGTCCTCGCCCAGGGCGACCCCGTCATAGAGCACCTCCAGCTCCTCGGTGGCGCAGTGATAGGCGTATACGCGGTCGTCCTGGGTCGTGGCGAAGTAGATGACGCCCTCGTCGTACCACATGCCCTCGCCGCGCCTGAAGCGGGTCGCATCGGGCACCTGCTCGCGGGTCGAGAACCCGCCGGCCTGCAGAGGATCGGCCACGAGCAGCCACCGGACCTTGCCGTCCTCCTGAACCGATGCGGCCTCGAGCACGCCGCTGGAGAGGTCGGGATAGCTGTCGGGAGTGAAGCGGTAGAGGCATCCGTCACCGAGATCCTCGGTCAGGTAGGCCCTCTTGCCGATCGGATCGATACTGCAGGCCTCGTGCTTGAACAGACCCATGGCCGGGTGGGACACCGCCTCCTTGACGCCGAGCGGATCGCATTCCCAGACCGCACCGGCCGGAACCTCCTCGCAGGAGAGCCAGGTGCCCCAGGGGGTCACGCCGCCGGCGCAGTTCAGGTCGGTCTGTTTCAGGATCGGGTAGTAGTCGGTGACGTTGAAGTTCTTGTCGAATCGGATCGCCGCGGTCCCGATATCGGCGATGCCCTCCAGGTAGGGCATCTCGCTGTTGGTCGCCAGTACGAAACCGCCGTCTTCGGTCTTGAAGGTGCCCATTCCGTCAGGCAGAGCATGGAAGATCGTGCCGCCGGCCCCCAACGGCTTTCCGGTCCTCGCGATCTCACGCGAGGTGAAGCCCTGCGGCAGCCGCACGCCGTTGGCGTCGGGCGCCTGGAGCGGACCGTAGGGCCCGTCCCCGATCACAGCCGGGGCGGCCATCGCGTCGAAGGCCCGGCCGAGCAGCCCGCCGGCCAACGCCGCTCCACCCGCCGCTCCGGCGCCGACGCGCAGCGCGTCACGACGGGTCAACCCACCCTTGATCGAACCTTCTCCAGCCACAGACTCTCCTCAGAATCGTTTCCAGCTCCCGTTGGAACTCCCCCAGGGAGGGTAGCGGGTGCCGCGAGAAGGGTGTGGCGGAGGCGGCGCTAGGTGAAGCGCACCGCCTTCACGGCCTTGCGGCGGTTGCCCGCCTTGTCGGTGGCGACCACCACCAGCTTGGCCTGGGTCACGTGGCGCCTGCGCAGCCGGTCCTTGTAGCGGGAGCCGACCTTGACCTGGATGCGCTTGTCCCCGGACTTGCCGATCTTGGTGTCGAGCCTGCCGATCGTGACCTCGCGGGCACCCTTGCCGGCGGTCCGTTTCATCTTCGCGACCAGCTTCACCTCGAGCTCGACCGGCGGGCTCTGGTCACTGACCGTGAGCCGGAACGGCTGGCCGTGCTTCAGCAGGCCACGCAGGGTGGGCTTGCCCAGGGTCCGGATCTTGACGTTCGGCCGCTTGGTGTCGCGGGGGTCGACCGGACCGGGATCGACCGGCCGGGTGCGGCGGAACGGGCCGCTGATCTCGTAGATCACACCGCCGGTGGTGGCCCGCTGCGAGGCGAAGTAGAAACGGTTGCCGGAGGGGTCGAAGACCGGGCCGGTCAGCTCGGAGTTGGCGTGCTCGGCCCCGGGCAGCTCCGCGAACGCGGCGGCCTCGCCCTCGGCGCTGATGATGCAGACCTGCAGGTTGTCCGAGTCTTCGCAGGCGTAGAGGTCACCCGAAGCGTCCGAGACCATCACGTTGTCGACCTCATGGAGCGGCGCGGCGTCGCCGAGGGCGTCACCGTCGTAGAGCACCTCCATCTCGAGGGTCTCGGGACGGTAGGCGTAGACCCGGTCGTCCTGCGTCGTGGCGAAGTAGACGACACCGTTGTCGAACCACATGCCCTCGCTGCGCTTGAATGTGGTCGCACCGGGCACCTGGAGCCTGGTCGGCACACCGTTCTTGAACTGCGGATCGGGCACCTCGGTCCAGGCGACCGAGCCGTTCGAGACCACGGTCGCGACGTCGAGCCTGCCGCTCGAGAGATCGGGGTAGCTGGTCGGACGGAAGCGGTACAGGCAGCCGTCGCTCAGATCTTCGGTCAGGTACGCGCACTGTCCGACCGGATCGATGCAGGCCGCCTCGTGCTTGAACACCCCCATCGCGGGATGCGCGACCGCCTCCTTCTCACCGAACGGATCGCATTCCCAGACCTGTCCGTTCTCGATCTCCTCGCAGGAGAGCCAGGTGTTCCAGGGGGTCACGCCCCCGGCACAGTTGATGTCGGTGCCCTTCAGGATCGGGTAGGCGTCGACGATCCTGTAGTCGGAGTCGAAGCGGATCGCCGCCGCGCCGATCTCCCACAGCATCTCGATGTAGGGCGCCTCGCAGTTGGATACCAGGATGAAGCCGCCGTCGTCGGTCTTGTAGCTGCCCATGCCGTCCGGGAGCAGATGGAACGGGTAGAGGTGCGGCCCGAGCAGGTCGCCGGTGCGGGCGACGACTCGGGAGGTGAACCCGGCCGGCAGCATGATCCCGTTGGCGTCCGCGGCCTGGAGCGGTCCGTACGGCCCGGCCCCGATCACAGCGGGTTTCGCGGCGGCGTCGATCGCGCGCCCGAGCAGTCCCCCGGCCAGCACGGCACCACCGGCGACTCCGACTCCGGCGCGAAGCGCTTCCCGGCGGGTCAGTCCTTCTCGAACCTCTTCGTCAACAACGTTCAAAGCGTCTCCTTGAGTCTTCAAGTTTCTTCGGGAAACCTGAACCACTGGGAGACGCCCGAGGTTACGAACGTGTGACCGGCATTACCTGGGTTCCCAGGCGTCCTTCGAGTCGGCGAGTTCCTGGACATGGGCCGGCAGCTTGCCGCTGACCAGCTCGGCCAGGCTGGTCGATTCCAGCACCGAGCGCAGGCTCGCCCTCACGGCGATCCAGACCGACTGCAGCTGTTCGGCGCTGCCGCGGTAGGTGATCGATTCCGGCGGGGCGGACTGGACGTGGGCGATCGGTCCTTCGACGGCCCGGATCACGTCGGCGATGCTGACCTCTTCGGCCGGTTTTGCCAGCCAGTATCCGCCCTTGGCGCCGCGGCGGGCGCGGACGATCCCGGCGTGTTTCAGGTCGAGCAGGATGTGCTCGAGAAACTGCAGTGGAATGTCCTGGGAGTCGGCGAGGCGTTCGCCCTTCACGGGCCCGTCTGGTGACGCGGCGAGCTCGGCCGCCGCCCTGACCGCATAATCGGTTTTCGCTGAAACACGCACTCGTCTAGTAAATCAACACGGAGCAGCGGAAGTGCCGCGCTCATCGGGAAAACCCGGTATTTCCAGGAACGATGCGCTTTCCCGGGTCTCGGCACGACGGGCGCAATAGGCCAATAACGAACCCGGAATGTCAAGAAACGGTGGGACCGGGCCGGTTCGGCTAGGTCGAGTCGGGCACCGGATCGGGCACCGGTTCCGGTTTCGGGCGGAACTTGTCGTACCAGCGGGGGGCCATCAGGATCAGGGCGAAACCGACCCCGGCGACCGCCGCCGCGATCGGCCAGACCAGCGGATCGCCCTTCTGGACGGTGGCGATTCCCGACGCGATCAGGACCACACCGAGCGCGACCCGGAGCTTGTCCTGCGGCACCTTCTCGGTGAGGGCCGCACCGATGATGATTCCGGGGATCGACCCCAGCAGGATGTTGCCGACCAGGCCGAGATCCACGTTGCCGTGACCGAAGTGGGCGATGCCGGCGGCCCACAGGATGATCGCCGCGTGGAACACGTCGGTGCCGACCACGTGCTTGGGCGTCAGGCGGTAGACCGCGATCAGCAGCACCGCGATCACCGTGCCCGAGCCGGCCGAGGTCACGCCGATCACGAATCCGGTGGTGATGCCGATCGTGATCGCGGCGATCTTGTGGCGCAGCTCGATCTTGAAGTCGTCCCGCTCGTTGATCGTCTTGGCGAGAATCAGGGCGCGGCCTAGGGTGATGATGCCGACCATGAGCAGAGTGCCGCCCAGAACCGCGTAGACCAGGGAGTCGAGCTTGGCTTCGCCCAGGTGGTCCTGAAGTATCGAGACGACCTGCACCCCGAGGATCGACGAGGGCACGCTGCCGACCGCGAGCCAGAACACCAGGCCGAGATTGACCGTGCCGAGCTTGTAGTGGCGCTGGGCGCCTACGGTCTTGGTGATCGCCGCGTAGAGGATGTCGGTGCCGATCGCGGTCGTCGGCGAGACGCCGAAGATGAGGATCAGCAGGGGCGTCATCAGCGCGCCACCGCCCATGCCGGTCATGCCGACGAGGATCCCGATGCCGAGACCGAACAGGATGATTGCGATGGAGAAATCCAAGGGGATGACGCGTGGCTAGAACTTCGTGGGTGCTGCGGCTAGTGAAGGTGCGACTCTCCCGATACTCCCGACATACATAGTCAGGAACTCAGGAAGATCGACATCCTACTCACTCGGCCGCCGGGGGACTCCCGACCCGAGCCGGCGCACGGAATCGGGCACGGCCGGCCCGTTCTCCGCGTGGCTCTTACACTGGCGGCGATGACCGCATCCCTGACCGGCCATGCCGTCGGCCATGCCTTCGGCAGCGTCACTGCCCTCGAAGAACTCGACCTCTCGGTGGAGGGCGGAGAGATCCTGGCCGTGGTCGGACCCTCTGGCTGCGGCAAATCGACCCTGCTGGAGCTGATCTGCGGCCTGCGGGAGCCGACCCGGGGAACGATCGATGTCGGCGGACGCGAGGATGCTGCCGGACGCCTGGAACGCTGCGCCTACATGCCCCAGACCGACTGCCTGCTCCCCTGGTACTCGGCGATCGACAACGCCGGCCTCGCTCTGAGGAACCGGGGGCTGTCCCGCTCGGCGGCACGGGAGCGATCGAAGCGCCTCTTCACCCAGTTCGGGCTTTCCGGGTTCGAGGACGCCCGGCCGGACGAACTGTCCGGAGGCATGCGCCAGCGGGTCGCCTTCCTGCGGACCCTGCTCTCTGAGAAGGACGTGCTGCTGCTCGACGAGCCCTTCGCCGCGCTCGATGCGATCACCCGGGCCGAACTCCAGGAATGGCTGCGACCGGTGATGGCCGCGGAGGAGCGCACCGCGGTCCTCGTCACCCACGACGTCGAGGAGGCGCTCTTCCTCGGGGACCGGGTCGCCGTGATGAGCCCTCGCCCGGGCCGGATCACGAAGATGATCGAATCACCGGGCGGCGATGGGCGCTCCCGGAGCGAGGTGGTCACCGCGCCCGAGTTCACGGCGCTCCGCCAAAGGATCCTCTCCCTGCTGACGGCCGCCGCACCCTCGGTGCCGGCCCGGACGGCCGATCCGGCGGGAGCGAAACCGTGAGGGCGGTGCGGCACTGGCTGCCCCCGGTGGTCCTGATCCTCGCCCTGCTCGGCCTCTGGCAGCTCGCGGCCTCTTCCGGCTTCATGGCCGACACCCTCGATCTCGAGGACTTCCTCGTCCCCTCCCCCTCCCAGATCCTCGACGTTCTCTGGCAGGACCGGGATCTGATCGCCGAGAACGCCCGGGTCACCCTGGTCGAGATCGTCGCCGGCTTCGGCGTGGCACTGGTGGTCGGGCTGCTGGCCGCCTCACTGCTCCACCTGTCCGACCTGCTGCGCCGCACCAGCTACCCGGTGATCGTCGCCTCGCAGACCATCCCGATCATCGTGGTCGCCCCGGTCCTGGTTGTCTGGTTCGGCTACGGCATCGGGCCGAAACTCGCGATCATCGCGCTGATCTGTTTCTTCCCGATCACGGTCAACACGCTCGACGGACTGCGCTCGGTGGATCCGGACTCGGTCAAGATGATGCGCACGCTGTACGCCTCGAGATGGCAGATCTTCAAGCGGGTCGAGATCCCGACCGCACTGCCTTACGCGTTCAGCGGCGCCAAGATCGCGGTGGCGGTCTCGGTGATCGGCGCGGTCTTCGGTGAATGGGCCGGATCGGAGAAAGGGCTCGGACACCTGATGCTCCAGGACAACGCCCAGCTGATGACCGATCGGCTCTTCGCCGCGGTCCTCGTGCTCTCCGCGATCGCGATCGTCCTGTTCGGGCTGATCGCACTGCTGGAACGGAGGGTCCTGCGTTGGCGATAACCTGCGAATCCCTTCCTTCACTCTGAGCGGAGCTGAATCTTGCGCAAGCTGACCCTTCTGACAATCGCCCTCGTGGCCGCGATCGCGGTGTCCGCCTGCGGATCGAAATCCGAGGACGTGAATCCGAAGACCGAGCCCTTCTCGCTGGCGCTCGACTGGTACCCGAATCCCGACCACGCCGGGATCCTCACCGCGCAGGACGCCGGCTATTTCACCGATGCCGGTCTCGACGTCTCGATCGATTCGCCGACCGATCCGTCGCTGCCGATCAAGCTGGTCGCCGCCGGCAAGGCCGACCTGGCCATCTCCTACGAGCCCGAGGTGCTGCTCGCCCGCGAACAGGGACTCGACGTGGTCTCGGTCGGGGCGATCGTCGATCAGCCGCTGACCTCGATGATCTGGCTGAAGAAATCGAAGATCAAGCGGGTCGTCGATCTCAAGGGCAAGACGATCTCGACCGCCGGCATCCCCTACCAGGATGCGTACCTGAAGACGATCCTGGCCCGGGCCGGCCTGAGCGAGAACCAGGTGACCAAGGTCGGCGTCGGACAGGGGCTCCTGCCCTCGATCGTCAGCGGACGAGCCCAGGCGACGCTCGGTCCGCTCTGGAACATCGAAGGTGTGGACCTGAAGCTCTCCGGCCACAGGCCGGTGATCAACCCGGTCGACAAGCTGGGCGTACCCACCTACGACGAGCTCGTCCTGGTCGCCCAGGGCAAGAAGCTGGAAGAGGATCCCGACTCGATCCGGCTCTTCCTCGCGGCGCTCGCCCGGGGCACCGCGAAGGCTGTGGCCGAGCCCAACGCGGCGACCGACACGATCCTCGCCGCCAACGACGGACTCGACCCGAAGACCACCGCGGCCCAGGTGAAGACCACCCTGCCGCTGCTGGAGAACGACTCGAAGAACGAGCCTTTCGGCTACCAGAACCCGACCGAGTGGCAGGCGTTCATCAACTGGATGGTCGAGAACCAGATCCTGACGGCACCGCAGCGGGCGGTGGACGCGCTCAGCAACGAGCTGCTGCCCGGCGGGCAGGTCGAAGGAAGCTGAGCCGATCCCGATGCTCTGGGGCTAGGCGGCCCTGGGCATCGAACCGCGCCGCCTGATCCGGGCGGTGTTGCCGGGTCCGTGCAGCGGCTTTCCCTGGGCCGCGAGCAGGTACTCGCCGGCCAGGCCGCGCCAGGGGCGATACCGCTCGTAGAAGGCCTCGACCTCTTCGATCTCGGCGTTCCGGCCCAGGCCGTTCAGGTATCCGACCAGCTTGACCTGACCGAGATCGCCGGCCAGCAGCGCGTCGGGATCACCACGGCCGCGCAGGCCCAGGCAGGCGATCGTCCAGGGCCCGATCTCGGGGATCGCGAGCAGGCGCCGGTCGTCGTCCGGGCTGTCCAGCGAGGTCCGGCCGGTGGCGACCTCGCGCGCGACCTTGATCGTCGCGATCGCCCGCCGGGCACTCAGGCCGCAGCCCTCCAGCTCTGCGGGTGAGGCCCCGGCGATCGTCCGCGGCGAGGGCACGGTCGCGAGGAACTCGTCCCGGGGAAAGCCGGATCGGCCGGCCGGTGCGGGCACCTTCAGCCTCAGCCCCCACTTGCGGATCATCCGCCGCTGGATCGCGGCGGCCCGGCGGTACTCGATCAGCTGCTCGGTGATCGCCCAGAGCAGCGCCTCCCAGGGCTCCGGGCGGCGCTGCGGGCGGCCCGGGGCCATTCCGGTGATCGCCGGGGCGAGCATCGGGTCGTCCCCGAAAAGTTCTCGCATCGGCTCCAGGTCGAGGTCGATCCCGAGCGCGAACCTGATCCGCCCGATCGCCTCGAGCAGGTGATGCTCGCCGGCCCCGACCAGCCGCCCGCACTCCGGTCCCGACATGGTGTGGGGATCGACCGCCTCGGCGGTGAACCGGAAGAGTCCCGCTCCGGAAGGGCGCATCCGGGTCAGGACCGGGGAGTGATCGACGATCAGGAGCCGCTCGAAACCGGAGCCCGACCTGCGGATCAGACGGTCGCCGCCGGTGAGCCCGGGCAGCCTGAAGGGCGATCTCGGCCGTACTTCGACCTCGATCGGGTCCATCGAGTCTCCGGGCTAGCGCCCGAGTACGTGGACGTCGACCAGGAAGGAACGGCTGGCGACCACATTGGTGCTGTTCTTGCCGCGCCGGGAGAGCTTGCGTCCACGGCGCTTCGATCCGCCGGACCCGCTGACCGCGCGTACCGCCGCGACCGTGGCCGCGCCCGCCAGGGCACCGCCCGCGACCGCGATCGCCGCCGTGGTCACCTCGTTGCGCAGCGCGGGCAGAAAGTCCTTGCCCTGCTCCTGTTTGAGCGGGAGAGCCCTGACCTCATCAGCCCGGCCTTCCACCACGTCCTCTTCGGAAACCAACTCACCGTCTAGTTCTACGTCGGACACAGCCGCAACACTAGCGGGGGCTCAGGTCGGAACCATGCGATTTTCCCCGCAACATCCGATTTACAGGGATTTTTCGTAGATCCGAAACTTCTTGTTGACCACGCCGCCCATGCCTTCGAGGGCGCGGTTCATCGGCTCGTTGGTCTCGAGGATCCAGCCGGCCTCACCCTGCATGACCCCGTCGGGGCGGGTGGTCTGGATGTGACGGACATAGAGCGCCGCCGCGACGCCGGTGTGCTGGTAGGCCTTTTTCACGCCCAGGGCGAGGATGCGGACCACGTCGATCTTCTTGCGCTTGGTCAGGTAGTGGTACCAGCCGGCGGGGAACACGCGGCCGTTCATCTTCGCCAGGACCTGGTTGATGTCGGGCAGGGTGAGCGCGGCCCCGACCACGTTGCCGTCGGCGGTCTCGGCGATCATGCCCCAGTCCTCGTCGAGCACCAGTTTCAGGGCCTGGGCGTGGAACTCGACCTCTTCCTCGGTGATCGGCACGAAACCCCAGTTGTCGCCCCAGGCCTCGTTGTAGACCTCGTGGAACTTGGCCATCTCGGTCGGCAGGTCGTTGCGGCGCATCTTGCGGACGGTGATGCCCTCGTCGTCGAGGCTCTTCTGGGCGGCCTCCATGATCGCCGGGTGGAACTCGAGTCCCTTGGCCAGCTTGCCCATCTCCAGGTGCCACATCAGCAGGTCGATCGCCTTCGTGAAGCCGTTGCCCTCGACCAGCTTCTGGAAGTAGGGCTGGTGGCAGTTCTCGAGGATCACCGGCTTGACGTCGAAGCCCTCGATCTGGATGCCGAGCTCGTCGTTGGTGGTGAAGTCCATCGGGCCGTACACCCGGTCCCGCCCCTTGCCGGCCAGCCATTCGCATCCGGCGTCGAGCAGCGCGTTGGCGACTTCGGCGTCGTCGATCGTCTCGAAGAAGCCGAACTGGCCGTCGTTGCCGCCCCGGTACTCGTCCCAGCGCTGGTCGATCTGGGCGCTGATCCGGCCGACCGGCACGCCGTCGCGCTCGGCGATCAGCAGCTTGACTTCGGCGTGATCGAAGTACGGGTTCTTCGAACGGTTCAGGAACTGCATGCGATCCAGGATCAGGGGAGGAACCCACTCGGCGTGGTCCTTGTGGACCGCGAATGGAACCTTGACGAACTTCTTCAGATCCCGCTTGTTCTCAACCTCACGCACAACCAAGTTAGACATTCAGGGCAACCTAGCAGCGCGAATCGGAAGGGTCCGGACCGAAATCACGAAACCCAAGCGCCCCGGCAACGATTTCTAATGACTGTCATTAGAAATCGTTGCCGGGGTGCTCAGCCGGCGGTTTCGGCTCTTCTGAGGCCCCGGATCGACCAGATGCCCATCACCACGATCAGGCCCGCGGCGACCGCGAAGGCCCCCAGTACCCCGGTCGGCTCGCCGGCCATCAGGCTGCGGGCCGCGTTGAGCAGGGCGGTCACCGGGTTGACCGACGCGGCCGGCTCGATCCAGCCCGAAAGCAGGTCCTGGGGCACATAGACCGGCGCCAGGAACAGAATGATGAAGACCGGCATCTGCATCAGCGGACCGGCCTGGAGCGACCGGAACCGCAGCGCGATGCCCGAAGAGAAGAGCAGCGCCGCGACGTTGGCGAGCAGGGCCAGGCTGTACATGCCGGCCAGGTTCACCGGACCGCCGGCCACGCCCATGCCACCGATCAGGGCAACTCCCGTGATCACGACCCAGGTGACGATCAGGCGCGACGCCGCCCCGATCGCGAACCCGAGCACGATCGCGCTGCGGTGGGTGGTGGCGAGCATCATCCTGCGCCCCATCCCCTGCTCGAAATCGGCGGCGATCGAGAAACCGGCGAACACCCCGGCGAGCGCCGAAGCCTGGATCAGCACGAAGCAGAACTGGAAGGCGGTGAAGTCGTAGTAGCCGAATCCGGGCGCGTCGCCGACCGCCGAGAGCCCGCCCGCGAACGCGGCCAGGAAGAAGAGCGGGAAGAGCAACGACGGCAGGAACACCGCCGGCTTGGTGTAGAGGTTGTGGAGATAGCGCCAGGCGACCGCCCAGGCGGAGGAGAAGTAGACACGGCTCATTTGAGCATCCTGCCTTTCAGCGAACGGGCCGCCAGAGTGATCGAGGTGATGGCGAGCACGATCGCGACCCCGAAGCCGAGCGCCAGCGCTTCGCCGTCCCAGCCGGTGATGAAGAGGCTGCGGATCGCCTCGATCAGGTAGCTGACCGGATTGATCGTGGCCACGAACCGGTACCAGTCCTGCTGGATCAGATCACGCGGCAGGGCCATCGAACTGAAGAAGAGCAGGACGAACATGATCGGGAACATTCCCTGGACCGCTTCGCCCGAGCCGGTGCGGATCGCCATGATCAGGCCGACGCCTCCGAATCCGACCGAGATGATCGAGATCAGCCCGGCGAGCACGAAGTACCCGCCTATCCCGGCCTCGAAATGGGCGCCGGCCGCGAGACCGACCGCGAGATAGAACAGTGCCTGGAACTGACCGAGCAGCACCAGGCCGGCGAGCTGCCCCGAGAGCAGGGCGGTCTGTCTCATCGGGGTGAGGACCAGGCGGCTGAAGAAGCCGTTCTCGATGTCCTGCGCCAGCCCCTGCCCGGCCATCATCGTCGAGAAGATCCCGGACTGGATGAAGGTGAAGCCGATCGCGAAGGTCAGGTAGGAGTCGGTCGGGAAGCCGGGGATGTCGGTCGCCGCGCTGAGCCCGCCCGCGTTCACGGCCAGCAGGAACAGCGGGAAGATCAGGGTCGGCACGACCGCCGCCGGCTGGCGGATCAGGCGCGTGATCGAGAGCCGGGCCATCGCCGCGACCTGGATCGGCAGCGCCGGTCCGAACTCCTCCCGTCCGGCCACGGCGGCCTGGCTCACGCCGGGACCCCCTGTGCCTCGGGCAGAGGCATCTCGGCACTTTCGGCCTCTCCGGCACCTTCTAGATGGCGACCGGTCTTGGCGAGAAAGACGTCGTCGAGGGTCGGCTCGTTGAGGACGAGGCTGGCCAGCTCGATCGAGGCGGCATCGAAGGCGCGGACGATGCCGACCAGCTCGTCGATGCCTTCGTTCAGGCGGATCGCGAGCAGGTCCCGCGCGGCGGGAACCTCGGTTCCGAAATCGGCCAGGATCCGCCTCGCCTCTTCGCGGCGGGCCGGATCGCGCGGCGCGACCTCGACGCTCGGACGGCCGATCTCGGACTTCAGCGCGGCCGGGGTTCCTTCGGCGGCGATCTTGCCGTCGTCGATGATTCCCACCCGGTCGGCCAGCTGGTCGGCCTCCTCCAGATACTGCGTGGTCAGGAAGACGGTGACCCCGTCCTCGACCGAGAGCCGGGTCACTTCGGACCAGAGCGAGGATCGGCTCTGGGGATCGAGACCTGTGGTCGGCTCGTCGAGGAACAGCACGCGTGGTCCGTGAACCAGGGCCAGGGCCAGGTCGAGACGGCGCTTCATGCCGCCCGAGTAGCCGCCGACCCGGCGGTCGGCCGCGTCGCTCAGGCCGACCCTCTCGATCAGCTCGTCGCCGCGCCTGACCCGCTCGGACTTCTCGAGTCCGTGAAGGGAGGTCTGGAGCTTCATGTGCTCACGGCCGGTGAGGTGCGGATCGAGCGCGGCCTCCTGCAGGGCGGCACCGATCACTTTGCGGACCTCCGGGCCCTGGGTGGCGACGTCCAGCCCCGCGACCCGGGCGACACCGGCCGTGGGCGGCAGCAGCGTGGTCAGCATGTGGACCGTGGTCGACTTGCCGGCGCCGTTGGGGCCGAGGAATCCGTAGATCTCCCCCGGTTCGACCGCGAGGTCGATCCCGTCCACCGCGCGGGGCCCGTTCTTGAACTCGCGGACGAGTCCCTCGACTTCTATTCCGTTGTTCATATTTTCATTCATATCCGAGATTGGTATGTATAGCAAAGTTTCATGTCTTAAACTATTTAGGTCGATTGCTATCATCCCACTGGAATGACGGCGAACTCCACACAGAGCGACCGCACCGCGCGGGAGTCCGAGGCCTGGCAGCTGCTGGCGCGCCTCTGGTTCAGCCACAAGCCCGTGATGATGTCGATCTGCAGGGACTTCGATCTCTTCCCGCCTCAGATCATGGTGCTCCAAACCCTCGATCGTCCCAAGCCGATGCGCCAGGTCGCCGAATACATGTCCTGCAACAGCTCCAACCTGACCGGCATCACCGACCGGCTGGAGGACCGTGATCTCGTCGAGCGCACCGCCGACCCGTCGGACCGCCGCGTGAAGCTGCTCGTGCTCACGCCCGAGGGTGAGAAGCTGCGTGAGCAGGTCGTCGCCCGCCTCAACCATCCCCCCGAATCGATGGCTGCCCTCACCGACGAGGATCTGAAACAGCTCTCGGCGATCCTCGGAAAGCTCGGCGATTCCGGACCGGTTGCCTGAGCCCGGGGAATATTGCCCCAGACCCCGCCCGGTTTGGCAGACTGGTGCCATGACTGAGACCGCAGTTCAACCGATCGACCTCTTCGAAAAGGTCCACAACCACGAGCGGCGCGAACAGCTCGAGGCCGCCAACGCGGCCGACCTCAACCCGTACTTCCGGCTGCTCACGTCGCAGGCCGGCCCCGTGGTTGAGATGGAAGGGCGCGAGACGATCATGCTCGGCTCGAACAACTACCTCGGCCTGACCGGCGACGACCGGGTCAAGCAGGCCGCCCGTGACGCGCTCGACGCCTACGGGACGGGCGTGACCGGCTCGCGCCTGCTCAACGGCACCACGCCGATCCACGTCGAGCTGGAGAAGGAGCTGGCGGCCTTCATGAACACCGAGGACGCGATCGTGTTCTCGACCGGCTACCAGTCGAACGTCGGCTGCCTCCAGGCGATCCTCGGCCCCGGCGATACCGTGATCGTCGACTCCGGCGATCATGCCTCGATCCTCGACGGCTGCAAGCTCTCCGGCGCCAAGATGCGCCCGTTCCGCCACAACCAGACCGACAAGCTGGAGAAGATGCTCCAGCGGGCCGCCGGTGATGGCGGTGGCGTCCTGGTCGTGGTCGACGGCGTCTACTCGATGGAGGGTGACCTCTGCGATCTGCCCCGGGTCGCCGAACTCTGCGAGCGGTACGGAGCCCGGCTGATGGTCGACGAAGCCCACGGAGTCGGCGTTCTCGGCGAGCGCGGCGCCGGTGCGACCGAACTGTTCGGCCTCGAGGACCAGGTGGATCTGCGCATGGGAACCTTCTCCAAGAGCCTCGCCTCCTGCGGCGGCTTCATCGCCGGCAGCAAGGAGGTGATCGAGTACATCAGGATCAGCGCTCGTTCCTTCATCTTCAGCGCTTCGGGCGTACCCGCTTCGGTCGGCGCCGCCCTCGAGGCAGTGAAGATCTGCCAGGCGGAGGGTCCCGCGCTCTACGCGAAGCTGCTGAACAACGCCGAGTATCTGCGCGAAGGCCTCAAGGATCTCGGCCTGAAGGTGGTCGAGCCGGGCCGGATGCCCGACGGATCGGTCGCCACCACCCCGGTGGTGCCGGTCGTGATCGGCGACGACTGGAACGCGATCGTGCTCTGGAAGGCCCTGTTCGAGGCCGGCGTCTACACCAACGTCGCGATCCACCCGGCGGTCCCGCCGAGCGGAGCCCTGCTCAGGACCAGCCTGATGGCAACCCACGAGACCGCACATCTGGACAAGGCACTCGGGATCTTCAAGCGGGTCATCGAAGAGTTCGACGGCGAGCTCTACCCCAACCCCTAAAGGTCTCTGGCCACGATCGAGGACCTAATAGGTCCTCGATCGTGGCCAGAGCCGTGCGCGCTTCGATCTGGCAACGATCGTGAGCCTATTTGGCCCACGATCGTTGCCAGTCGGGTGGGGGCTGGGTTAGCCTCGGGCTGCCTTGATCAGGGCAGGTGTCGGTTCGACCACTTCTTTCGGGCTGAACACGTCGCTCGCCTCGTTCACCGTGATCGGGCTGACGCTGGGGTCTCCGGTCTCGGTGATCTCGAAGCTTCCGGTGATCCCGTCGGTGATCTGCAGGCCGTAGAGCGCCTTGGTGATGTCGGCGCGGTTCGTTCCCCCGGCCGCGATCGCCTGCAGCAGCACGTCCGCCGCCTGGCCGGCGTAGGGCGCGTACACCTCGACCGCGGCGCCGTCGACCTCATCCGAGATCGAGTCGACCAGCTCCTTGCCCGGCCCGGGCAGCAGCTCGGGCGCGCGGCCCGGGACGCTGGCGAACATTCCGCGCGCGGCCGAACCGGCCTCGTCGATCGTGGACTGCTGCGCGAATCCGTCCGGGGCCATCAGCGCCACGTCACCGTCGTTCGGACCGAGCACGGACACCTTGTCCTTGATCAGCCGGCCGCCGTTCTGCTCGGTCAGCCCGGCCAGCAGGATCGCGTCCGGGTTGGTCTTGCCGACCTTCTTCATCAGCGCCGTGTAGTCCTTCGCCTCGGGATCCCAGCTTTCGTTCGAGGTGACTTTCACCCCGCCCGGCTCGGCCGAGTTGGTGAAGGTCTCGGCCTGTCCGAGACTGGTCGGATCATCCGCCGCGTAGAGCACGGCGACCTTGCCGTAGCCCTGCTTCTCGGCGAACGTGACCAGACCGGCGCCCTGCGCGGCATCGTTCGGAACCACGCGCGCGTAGTTGCGATCGCCCGAGGGATAGAGCGAGTCCGGCGTGCCGTTCTCGCACGAGGATGCCGTCTCGGTGAGACAGATCGCGGTGTTGCCCGGCGAGACCATCGCCAGCGCGGACTTGTTGAGAATCGGGATCATCGCCTCGGCGCAGCCCGAGTTGTAGGTGCCGATCACGCCGAGCACCTCGGCCTGGCCGTCATAGGCGGTGGCGTTGTCCTTGCAGGTCTTCTCATCCCAGAGACCGGTATCCGCGAGCGAGTCGTCGCAGGCCTGGAAGGCGATCTTGGTGTCACCGGCGGTCCACTCGGAATCGTCGAGGACCTCTTCGATCGCGTCGTTCATCTGTTTCGATCGATCCTCGGAGTCACCCTGGAGCGGCAGGTCGGAGACGATCAGCGCATCGGCGTCTCCCTCCCCGTCGTAGATCACGTCCCCACAGGTTTCGGCGCTGACGCCGGCGAGCGTGGTCGACGAATCGGAATCGTCGTCACCCCCACATGCGAACAGCACGACCGAGGTCGCCATGAGTGCTGCGACCATCAAGCAGAGCTTCAAGATACGAGACACAATTACTCCCTCCTCGGCAACGTGTTTCAGTGACCGGGACTAGCGATTTACTGAACGTCGTACGGCGCTGCTGGAGCGAGAGTAACCCACGCGGGAAAGAAAAACCAGTTTGCGGAAGCCCTTGCAAGGAAATCCTGCTCTTAGCGATTTTTTCCGGAATTTTCACCATTTGGGGGATTGACGTTGGGGGAGGCAGCGCATAGGTTCTCCCTATCGCTTCATTCGCCCCGGAGAGGGTCTGAAGTGAGGAGAGGCGAGGCCCGCGGAAGAGCAGGACGACCGCGCTGGCCGCCCCCTGAGACCAGTCAATTTCGAATCATCCCCCTGAAGGGAGGACAGTCCGTGGAATCTATTGCCACTGCCGCTTCAACCCCTACCGTGAGTCCCGTGGTTCCCCAGCACCTGCAGGCGCTGGAACGAGCCAACCGGGTCCGCCTGGCCCGCGCGGCCCTGAAGCGATCCATCGCCAGTGGCGAACTTCCGATCACCAAAGTAATTTCCGAGTGCCCTTGGCAAACCGAAAGCATGACCCTGTCCGAACTGCTGCGCAGTCAGTCGCGGTGGGGTCGCACTCGAACCCGCAAGCTTCTCGCATCGGTGGGCCTCAGCGAGAACAAGCGCCTCGACACTTTGACCGAGCGCCAGCGCATGCTCTTGGTCAGCCAGCTCCGCCCCCACTAACACCCCCGGGTCGGAGCTAAGTCGGACACCGGCCGGTCGCGAAAGCGGCCGGCCGTTCCGTGTTCGGGACCGGCCGGCCCATGCCCATCCCGGCCCGCCTCAGCGCAGCTTGTACGACAGACCGCCGGAAGCCTTGATGAAGGCGCGGCGGAGCAGCCCCCAGGTGACACCCCCCAGGGTGAGCCCGACCAGGGCGCTGAGCCAGAAGACCTGTCCGGCCACAAAGAACATCAGGCCCGCCGAGATCATGACCACGACCGCGGCCAGCAGCGTCGTATGCGAACGGTAGCCGGCGAAGTGCTCGCGAATCGAGAGCTCGGCGCCACCGAGCGAACCCAGGCCCAGCCCGATCGTGAGCTGGATCGGGTTCTTCCTGATCGCGCCGATCACGATCAGGATCAGCCCGACGAGCACGCAGAGCTCGACCAGCGGAAACGATCCCCACGGAGCGGGCGGCTCTTCCTGTTTAAGACTCGGTTTTGGTCGGCTTGACTTCTGTGCCATCGGATTTCAGCAGGGAGCGTACCTGCGTTTCGAGCTCATCGAAGGACGTGTCGCCGATCTCGGCGTTCTTGAGCACCCCACCCCGCTTCACGAACGCGAACGTGGGGCATCCCCCGACCCGGTAGACGTTCGAGACGGCGCCATCCCGGTCGTAGCCGACCGGGACCTTCCAGTCATGTTCGTCGATCAGCTCACGGACACGATCCCGATCGTCGCGCACGTTGATCGAGACCAGACCGACGCGGTCGCCGTACTCGGGCAGGAGCCGGTCGAAGGTGTCCTGGTGATCGATGCAACGCGAAGAGCCCTTGGTGAACCAGAACGAGATCACCAGCGGCCGGTCGAAGTAGTCGCAGATCCGCAGCGCGCCGGGCACATCGATCTCGCATGCCTTGTCGGGATCCACGTTGGCATCGCCGTCGAGATCGCCGGTCGCGATCGGCACCGCGAACGGCGGGATCTGCTTGCCCACGCCGTAATCGCCGATCCCGAGCGTGCCGGAATCCTCGGAGCGCAGCATGTTGATCAGGGCGATCGCGGCGACCAGGACGAAGGCGGCACCGACCAGGGCGACGTAGTTGAACGGCTTGCGGGCCGGCCGGCGGCCCTCCGGCTCGGTCGGCTCCGGGGTCAACGCCGCTCCTGCCAGGCCAGCACCGCCGGCAACACGATCGCGACCCCCAGCAGCGCGACGCTCAGATCGACCACGGCCACCAGGCCGAAGTCACGCAGCATCTGGATGTCGCTCGCGGCGAGCGCCGCGAAACCGGCGATGGCGGTCAGCCCCGAGGCGGCGATCGCCATGCCGGTGCGGCCGTACGTGAACCGCAGGGCATCGGCCATGCCCGCCCCCTGCTCACGTTCCTGGAAATACCTTCCGGAGAGGATCACCGAGAACTCGGTCGAGATCGCGATCACCAGCACGGTCAGAACCGCCGAGAGCGGGTTGAGCGACAGATCGAGAGAGGCCACGATCACGGCCGACCATCCGCCCGCGACCACGATCGGGATCAATGGGATCAACATGCGCCTGAACGAACGGTAGACGGCGAGCAGAACCAGGGCCACCGCGAGTATCGCGCAGCCGATCAGCAGGTACCTGGAACCGGAAAGGTCGTCGACCGTGTCCGCGACCACGACCGGCAGGCCGGCCAGCTCGACCTCGACACCCGGGGGCGGACCCTGTCCCTTGGCGGACTCGGAGATCGAATCCTCGATCAGGTCGATCACCTCCGCCTGACGGTCGACCGATCCCTCGCGGATCACGAACGGAACCTTGGTCACGGTCGGTGCTTCCTTACCGGCCAGCCCGCCGGCGATGATCGCCTCGCGCTCGTCCCTGGGCAGGTCCCGCAGCACTCCGCGAACCTGCTTCGCGGTCATTCCCGAGGCGCCGTCGGCGACGAAATCGGTGATCGCGGGACCGGGACAGAGCCGGGCGGAAAGGCAGCTCGGATCTTCGGCGGCGAATCCGGCCCGGGAGAGAATCGTCGTCCTCACCTCATTCACCCAGCCGACGACTTCTGGGTCGGTGACGTCGTCTGCCCGGACGATCAGATCGACCTCACCCGACGTACCGGTCGAATCCTCGACGTCGAGCAGATCCTCGACCGCGTCGGTCCGGGTCGGCAGCAGCTGCCGGATCTCAGCCGAAGTGTCGGCCTGCGTGCCGGCGGCCCAGCCGCACACGGCGATGACCACACTGACGAGCAGCAGGCGGCCCGGCGCCATGATCGCCAGCCCGAGGATCGACTTGGCCCCGCCGCGAACCGCCTCGAAGGGCGCGAAACGTTCGATCGCCAGAGGAGCCGGCAGTCCGGGGCCCCGCAGCGCGAGGGCGGCGAAACCGAACACGAAGACGATGAGCAGGCAGACCAGAACGCCCGCGCCGAGCAGAATCCCGAACTCCGAGATCAGCGGAACCGGCGAGATGACCAGCGAACCGAATCCGAAGGCGGTGGCCAGGCACGCCACCGCGATCATCGGCACTCCGGCCGCGGCCGCGGCCCTGGCCGCCTCGGGTGGCGCCATCGCGTGGTCCGCCTCGTCGTAGCGCGCCTGGATCTGCACCGCGTAGTCGACCGTCAGACCGATCAGGATCGGCACCGCTCCGAGGGCCGCGAGCGAGATCGAGCCGCCGAAAAGCCGCAGCAGACCGAAAGCGATGAAGATCGTGCCGAGGGCGAGCCCGAGCGGCAGCAGCCTCCAGACCGAGCCGAAGATCACACCGAGGGCGACCGCCATCAGCAGCAGGGCCACCGCGGCAAGCAGGAAGACACCTGTCTTCAGTGAGTCCGAGAGCTCGTTGAAAACGACCGGTGAACCCGAAACCACGTACTCCACGCCCTTGATCCGGGTCGAGGGATCGGCCGCCGCCCGCTTGATCAGATCGATCGTCTCGGTGAGTTCGTCCTCGGACAGATCGCTGCGGAAACGCAGCACGACCTGGGCCGACCGTGAGTTGGGGAACAGGTACGAAAGCTTCGGTTTCGGTGCCAGTCCGTCCTGCCCCCGAGCGAAGACGACCTTGTTGATGAAGTTCGCGTCCTCGAGGCTGGGCATCGAGGTGAGGCCGTACCGGGAGAAGACCTCCACCGCCAGAGCCAGCAATTCCTGCTGACCCTGCTCGGCCCGGGCAGAGCCTTCCGGCAGTGAATCGAGCCGTTTCTTCTGCCGGTTGTAGACGGCGGTCAGTCCGGCGGCGGCACGTCCGATGAAGGTCGCGGGGCCGGTCGCGACCACGACCGGGTCGATTTCCGCGATGCGCTCGCAGATCTTGAACAGTTCACCCCGGCCCCGGCTGATGCCGCCGGCCACGCATTGTTCGAGCGTGTTCAGCTTCTTCAGGTTGTCCGGCTTCAGCGTCTCGGCCAGATCCCCCTTGGCCAGGATCACGACCGGCTCTCCCCCGAACTTCTTCTCGGCGGCGGCCGTGTCCTTGTATGCCGCCGAATCGCGGTTGAAGATCGCGTCGGTGACCGGCTGCACCTTCATGCCGGACGCGGCCACCGCGGCCACGGCCAGCGCCACGATCAGCAGACCGAGCGTCAGTACCGGCCAGGCGCGGCGGGCCGCTGCCGCCGCGATCCCGCCGAAGAATCCCCCAGGCTTGCCGGGGCTCAATCCATTGCCAGCGGACCGGTCACGTCAGCACGGAGGAACTGGTGGACGAACTGGTTCTCCGATTCGAACAGACGTTCCTTGGGACCGCTCTCGACGATCTTGCCCTTCCACAGCACCGCGATGAAGTCGGCGATCCGGCGCGCCGTGCCGAGGTCGTGGCTGATCACCATGTAACAGCCGCCGCTCTCGGCGTGGACTTCCTTGATCAGCTCGCAGAGCAGCGCCGTGCGCACCGGATCCAGGCCGGAGTCCGGCTCGTCGAACATGACGATCTCCGGGTCGAGCACCAGGGCGCGGGCGAACCCCGCGCGCTTACGCATACCGCCGGAAAGCTCGTTCGGCATCTTGTAGTGGGCTTCGCCCAGGCCGACCTCACGGAGGCGGCGGGTACAGATGTCCTCGATCTCCTCCTCGCCCTTGTCCGTGTGCTGGCGCAGCGGGAAGGCGACGTTGTCGAAGATGTTCATCGAGCCGAAGAGCGCGCCGTCCTGGAAGAGCAGGCCGAACTTCTTGCGCATCTCGAAAAGGTCGTCGTCGCTCAGGTCGGGGACCGACTGGCCCTTGACCACGACATCGCCGGAGTCCGGGTAGAGCAGGCCGACGATGTGCTTGATGAGCACGCTCTTGCCGGTGCCCGACGGGCCGAGGACCATCGAGATCTGGTCGTCCGGGAGGCCGAGATCGAGGCCGTTGAGGATGCGGGTGCGCCCGAACTGCTTGGTCAGGCCCTTGATCTCGATCGCGTCGGTGCCGCCGTGATCGATCTTCTCGCCCGTATGCCACTTGTAGGGATCGTGATCGCCGGGATGCACGCCGGGCAGCACGAAGTCCTTGAAGAGCACCGCTCCGTCGCTGGCGACGTATTCGCCACCCGAACTTGGTTCCGGCTCGTTGACGACCTTGGCGTCGGGGCCGGTCGCGTCGGAAAGCGCGACGCCGGTGTTCCGTTCCTCTTCACGCTGGATGTCTTCGGCCACGGCGGCCTCGTCGATGCCGTCGTCCGCGGCGGCGGCCTCATCGGCAGCTTCGACTTCACCGGCGAGTTCGGAGGATCCGCCGACGTCGCTAACCGCGGCTTCGACTTCGGGTGATTCTTCGACCTGCTCGCCAGGACTGTTGATGGGCTCTTCGCTACGCCCGGAATCGTCGATCTGACTCAATCTCTCACCCTCCTATCGGTGCTCGCGGATTGGCGCCCCAGAAGATCAGGGTTCCCAACATTCCGATGATGTGCACTAAGACAATATTGAGGACCATGGATTTGGCCGTGGCGGTACCCACCCCGACCGGTCCCCCCGAAGCCGTGTAGCCGTAGTAGCAGCCGACCAGCACGATGGTCGTCGCCATCGTCATCGCCTTGATCACCGAGAAAAGCACGTCGGGAGGGTTCTGGAACATCCAGAAGATCAGCAGATAGCCACCGGACGAGACATCGCCGATCTGCTCGACCACCGCGATGTACGAGGCGAGGAAGCCGACGCCGATCGCGGCCATGTACATGAAGGGCAGGGTCATCCAGGCGCCCAGCAGGCGGGTCGCGGCGAGGAAGATGACCGGGGGTACGCCCATCACCTCGAGCGCGTCGATCTCGTCCGAGATCCGCATCGCGCCGAGCTCGGCCACGATTCCGGTGCCGACCTTGGCGGCCATCATGTATCCGAAGGCGTACGGGATCGCCTCACGCAGATCGCACCACGCGGCGAACACGCCGGCGTAGGCCGGGGCACCGACGGAGCGGTTGAAGTAGGCACCCTCGATTCCGCAGGTCAGGCCGATCACGAAGACCAGGCCGAAGATGACGGTGGTCGATCCGAGGATCAGGATGCCGGCCTGCTTCAAGGCCTCGCCGAAGTACTTGATCACCCGGCCGGAGAACACCTGGCCCATGACCATGATGCAGAAACGGGAGATCTCCCCGAGAGACTCGAGCCATGCCCTGGGAACTGTCAGCCAGCCGCCGGCCATCTACTTGATCGTCTGCAGTTCGGGGTTGGTGGCGAGCATGGTCTGGGTGAACACGTAGTTGAAAGCGAAGACGCCGAGCAGCGAGATCACGACCGCCTCGTTGACGGCGCGGCCGACGCCGGCGGCGCCACCGGTCGCGGTCATGCCCTTGTAGCAGCAGACGACCGCGATGATCGCTCCGAACAGGGTGCACTTGAGCACGGACGCGGCGAGCTCGGTGGTCGAAGCGTTGGAGAAGAGCGTGGCGAAGAAGCCGCCGAGCGGCTGGTTGTAGAGCAGCTCGGCACCGATACCGCCGGTGATGCCGAAGAGCAGGGCGTAGATGTCGAGCAGTCCGGTGATCAGCATGAGCGCGAGGAACCGCGGCACGACCAGGTTCTTGATCGGATCGACCCCGAGCACCTGGAGTGCGTCGAGCTCCTCGCGGATCTTGCGGGCGCCGAGATCGGCGGTGATCGCGGTTCCGGCCACGCCGGCGACCACGACCGCGGTCACGAACGGCGCAAACTCCCGGATCGAGGCCAGCACGAAGAAACCGCCGAGACGATCGAGCGCGCCGAACAGTGAGAGGAAGTTGGCGGCCTGGAGTCCGGGGGCGCCGAATCCGAACGCGACGCAGGAGATCATCATCGGGAACCAGCAGAGCTGGAGCGCGAATAGGAACTGGCCAATGAACTCGTTTCCGTACGGGTATGGCGCCTTGACCGCGGACGCAATCGTGCGTCCGGTCAAGATCATCATCTCGCCGACTTCGGTAAATGAACTCTTGGCGGGTTCGAAAACCCTGTTTGCGGCTGCTCTGACCATCTCTCCCGGGCGGTTCTCGGATCACCGGTACACCTGTTCCCGCCGTGGCGCGCAGTCTATGGGATTACTCGGCGTATGTGACCGTGACCACACCCGTGGTATGTTGCGCGCGCCTTGCGGGAGAAGAGCAGACACCTCAGCGGCATCCTCGGCATCGCCCTGAGTTTTGCGGTCGCAGCCACGATTCTGGCCGGCTGCGGCGGGGGCGACGACGACGGAGGCCAGTTCGCCAACGAGCCCGCGGGCGAGTATCCGGTGAGGATCGTCAGCGCCGAGTTCCCGCCCGACCAGACGATCGCCGAGACCTACGACATGGAGATCTCGGTCGAGAACACGGGCGACGAGACGATCCCGGCGATCACCACCAGCCTCTCCCTGCCCGGCATGGGCTCGACGCTCGCCTTCGCCTATCGCGACCCGCAGCCGGGCCTCGCCCAGCCGCAGCGGCCGATCTGGGTCATGGAAGAGGGCTACCCGAAACTGGCCGGAACGGTCGGACGCGGCGGCGCCGGCAACGCCAACCGCCGCACCTTCAACTTCGGTGAGCTCGCGCCCGGCGAGACCGCCGACATGATCTGGCGGGTGACCGCGGTCCGGCCCGGCGATTATCGCGTCGCCTTCAAGATCGCCGCCGGGCTCAGTGGCGAGGCGAACGCGGTCGACGCGGCGGGCGAAACCCCGACCGGCCTGCTTCCCGCCAGGATCTCGGCCCGACCGATCCCGACCAGGATCAACGACCAGGGCAAGGTCGTACCATTGAGTCCATCGGAACAGCTCAATCTGAAAATGCAGGAAGAGGACTCGGAGTAGAACCTCGTGGCGCGCGGGGGCGCCCTTCGCTCCCGCTGACCGTGATCGCGCTCGTCCTCGCCCTGTTCCTGGGCCTGACGACCACCGCCTGCGCCGAGGACTCCCCCGCTCCCCCGGATGCCACCTCCTCCCGGGGCAAGCCGCGTCTGACCGAGGTCGCGAACTTCAACCAGCCGGTGGAGATCAAGTCCGCCCCCGGATACGACGGCCTGATGTTCGTGGTCGAGCAGGAGGGCCGGGTCATGGTCCTGCGCAAGGGCAGGAAGCTCGCCAGGCCGTTCCTCGACATTCGCGGCCGGGTCGAAGCCGGCGGCGAGCGCGGACTGCTGTCGGTGGCCTTCCCGCCCGACTATCGCAAGAGCAAGCGCTTCTACGTCTACTACACGGATTCCACCGGGGACATCCGGGTCGACGAGTTCAGGCGCCGGAGCGCGGTCCGGGCCGACTCGAAGTCCGGCCGTCCCGTGATCACGATCCCCCATCGCGAAAACTCGAACCACAACGGCGGCCAGCTGCAGTTCCACGGCCACGATCTCTACTTCGGAACGGGTGACGGCGGTGGTGGCGGCGATCAGCCCGGCAACGCCCAGAACAAGGATGTCCTGCTCGGCAAGATGATCAGGATCGATCCCCGCGCCGCGGGCGGGCGCCCCTACACGGTCCCGGCCTCGAATCCGTATGTGGGCAGGGACGGCCGGGATGAGATCTTCGCGATCGGCCTGAGAAATCCGTTCCGCTGGTCCTTCGTCCGCGATCCGGCCGGCGGGACACGAATGATGATCGGCGACGTCGGCCAGGACCGCTTCGAAGAGATCAACTCGGTGCCGCTCGGGCGGGCGCTCGGCGGCAACTTCGGCTGGAACAAGTTCGAGGGCTACTCCGTGTACGACGGGGCGATCCCGGGCACGATCAAGCCCGCAGTGGTCCTGTCCCGCGGCGGCAGCAACCCCAACCTCTCGGTGGTGGGTGGCCTCGTGGTCCGCGACAGGAAGGTTCCCGCGCTGCGCGGGCGCTACATCTTCACCGACTTCTTCAACGGCGACATCCGCTGGATCCCGCTGAGGTCCGGCCGGCAGAAGGCCAGGAGCACCGGAGTAACGGGCAGCTCGATCACATCGTTCGGTTCCAGCAATTCCGGAACCGTCTACGCAACTTCTCTTTCTGGACCGGTTTTCCGCCTTACACAATGAAGGGGAGAAAATCGATGGGGAGAAGATCAGCGATCGCGCTGGCGGCGCTGCTGGCAGCCGTCATCCTGGGCACGGCTCCGGCCGGCGCGGCCACGAAGGCCAAGTACAAAAACAAGATCGGGTTCGATCTGGTGACCAAGATCGCCAGCCCGACCAGTCTCGCCTCGCCACCCGGGTTCAAGAGCCTGGTGTTCGCCACCACCAGGCAGGGCAAGGTCCGGGTGATCGACGGCGGGCGTCTGCTGCCGAGACCGGCCCTCGACATCTCGAAGCGGGTCAACCACAGATGGTTCGAACAGGGTCTGCTCGGACTGGCCTTCTCCCCCGACTTCGCCAAGACGGGGCGCTACTACGTTCACTACACCGCGACCAACGGCGACATCAAGGTCGTCGAGTACCGGGTCGATCCGAAGAAGGATCCGACCGTCACGCTGCCCGCCTCGGGCCGCACCCTGATGCGGATTCCGGAGATGTCGGAGCGCGGCAACCACAACGGCGGCGAGCTCGCCTTCCTCGGCAAGTACCTCTACATCGCGATCGGTGACGGCAACGATCCCGGCGACCAGCTGAACCTCGCCCAGAACCTCGACAGCCTGCGCGGCAAGATCCTCAGGATCGACCCCGACCCGGCCGAGATCGCGGGCATGGCCTACTCGATCCCGCCGGACAATCCGTTCGTCGGCAAGCCGGGACGGGACGAGATCTTCGCCTACGGATTCCGCAACCCGCACAGTTTCGACTTCTACCGGCCGAAGGGCGGTGAGACCCACATGGTGATCTCCGACGTCGGCCAGGCCCGGGTCGAGGAGCTGAACTACCTGCCTTTCAAGAACGCCTTCGGCGCCAACTTCGGCTGGAAGATGTACGAGGGCCAGCTGCCGTACGACTGCGGAGACGAACTCTGTCCCGGCGGTGGCACGCCGGCGCCGGTCACCCCGCTGGTCTGGCCGGTGCTGACCTATCCGCACACCAAGGGCTGCGCGATCATCGGCGGGCCGGTGGTGGAGGACCCGTCGCTGACCAAGATCGACGGCCGGATCCTCTACGGGGACTTCTGTTACAACCGGGTGCGGACCGCCCTGCCGGACACGTCGTGGATCGAGAACGACAAGTTCATCGGCACCTATATGCCCCCGGGCAAGGACCAGCACCCGGCGCTGAACGGGTTCGGTGAGGATGGCTGGGGCCGTGTCTACGCGCTCAGCAACTTCGGCGAGATCTACCGCCTTTCGCAGCGGGCGGTGCGGATCGGCAAGCCCGTGAAACCGGCCAAGCCCGGCAAGAAACCCGGCAAGAAAAAGCCCGGCGGCAAGAAAACCGATAAGAAGGACAGCTGAAACGGCAAGCAGTCCCAGCGTCGAAGGGTGAAGAGTGGAATCGATATCTGTCCAGAATCCGGCAACCGGCGAGACGATCGCGACGGTCCCCGTCGACTCACCCGAGACGGTCGCCGAGACCGTCGCCCGGGTGCGGGCCAACCAGCCCGCCTGGGAGTCGATGGGGTTCAAGGGCCGGCGCGTCTGGCTGAACAAGCTGCGTGACTGGATCCTCGACAACTCGGACCGGATCACCGACACGATGCAGTCGGAGACCGGCAAGGTCCGGGCCGATGCCTCGAACGAACCGATCTACCTTGCGGACCTGATCAATTTCTACGGATCGAAGGCCGAGAAGTACGTCGGTGAGGAGAAGGTCCGCCCCCACTCCCCGGTGAGCGCCACCCGGCGCCTCCGGATCCAGTACCGGCCGCATCCCGTGGTCGGCCTGATCAGCCCCTGGAACTTTCCGCTGATCCTCTCGCTCGGCGACGCGATCCCGGCCCTGATGGCGGGTGCGGCCGTGGTGATGAAGCCGTCCGAGGTGACCCCGCTCGGCGTCGCCGAGATCGTCAGGGCCTGGCGTGAGGAGATCGGCGGACCGGATGTGATCGGGAACGTCAACGGCATGGCCGACACCGCCTCGGCCCTGGTCGATCATTCCGACTTCATCGGGTTCACCGGTTCCGACCGGGTCGGCAAGCTCGTCATGAAGAGGGCGGCGGAGACCCTGACCCCGGTCAGCCTCGAGCTGGGCGGCAAGGATCCGATGGTGGTGCTCGAGGGCGCCAACCTGGACCGCGCCGCCAACGCGGCCGCCTGGGGCGGGATGATGAACTCGGGCCAGATCTGCATGTCGGTCGAACGGATCTATGTCGAGGAACCGGCCTACGACGAGTTCGTGGCCAAGCTCACCGACTCGGTCAAGGCGCTCCGCCAGGGTCCGGACGGGCCCGAGTTCGGCAGCGACGTCGGCGCGATGACCCTGCCGGCCCAGACCGAGAAGGTCGCCGAGCAGGTCGAGGACGCGCTCGCCTCGGGCGCGAAGGCACTCACCGGCGGCAAGCGGGTCGAAGGACCCGGCGACTACTACGAACCGACCGTGATGGTCGATGTCGACCACACGATGCCCCTGATGCGAGACGAGACCTTCGGCCCGGTGGTCGGGGTGATGAAGGTCAAGGACACCGAGGAGGCGGTCCGGCTCGCCAACGACAGCCGCTACGGCCTTTCCGGAGCGGTGTTCGGACCGAAGCAGAAGGCCGAGACGGTCGCCCGCCGGATCGAGTGCGGCGCGGTCAACGTCAACGACGTCCTCTTCAACTTCCTCGCCCCCGGCGTGCCGATGGGCGGCTGGAAGGAGTCGGGCATCGGCTACCGCCACGCCGCCTACGGAATCCGCAAGTACTGCCGTTCCGAGGCGATCGTCAGCGCCCGTTTCGAAACCAAGACGGAGCCGCTCTGGTACCCGTACACACCGTCAAGGCGAGAGCTGGTCGACAAACTGACCCGGTTCCTTAGCGCCCGGGACTGGAAGCGGCGCCTGGGGAAGAAATAGACCTCACAAGAGTCTCGACCGCATGGCGAGACTTCGAAGTCCGGATCGCACAGCGAAGCGAGGCGATCCGGACTACTTGATCTACGGGGTCCCGGTGACCCCGGTTGCGCCCGTGGCCCCGGTCGCACCGGTGCTCGGCTTCACAACCACGGTCCGGCCGTCGTCCAGCTGGTAGAGCTGGCCGATCGGTTCGCCCCGGCCGACGACTTCCTGGCCGGGCTCGACCTTGATCGTCTCGACGTCCTCGTTCGGGTCGACCAGCACCGAATCGGCCGGTGCCTCCTGGGTGGTCTTCTCCTCGATCGGCTTGCCGTCGGTGATCACCGAGGTCATGTCGAGCGAGGAGAGCGCGGCCAGCAGGAAGGCGACCGAGAGCACGATGCCGATGTCGAAGAGGTTGACCAGACCGTCGAGTGGATCGCCGGCACGGTCTTCGCGGCTGCGGGCCCGGGAGGTGACCTTCACGGGTTGCCCATCGAGACGCTGGTCGAACCTCCGTGCTCGACCGCGGCCGGGACCAGATGGTGGTCGAGATGCTTGTCCGGCGAGAGGTTCGCGGCGGCGTACTCGACGTCCGAGTAGTCCTGAGCGTAGAGCCGGTCGCGCACGAGTGAGACACCGAATGCGATCGCACCGGTGAGCAGGCCCGCGACGGTCACGCCGAAGGCGACCCGCAGGTTGTCGGTCAGTTCGGTCACGTTGCCTTCGGCCAGACCGCCGAGTGCCGGTGAGAGCGGGATCAGGGTGCCCATCAGGCCGAGCGCCGGACCGAGCCGGACCAGGATGCGGGTGCGTTCCAGGCGCTTCAGTGAGCGGTAGTCGAACTCGGCGAGCCGTTTCGCGATGCGGTTCTCGGCGTCCGGCATGCGCCGCTGCATCACGATCGCCTCCATCGCCTCCTGCATCGACTTGCTCCAGGAACACATGGAGAGCAGCGAGATCGCGCCGAACTCGTTGCCGTGAGCGAGCTCGATCTCGGCGTGGTCGACCGCTTCTTCCAGCCCGACCATGGAGCGCCGTCGGCGGCGCCACATCTCGGCCAGCAGGAAGCCGACCTCGACTATCGACCAGGCGAGGGCCAGCAGTGATGCCACCATGACGGGCCATCTCAGCGCGTCCGATACTTCGAAGAGGAAATTTTCTATAGCCAAAGCGGCCAGCAAGTTTAGAGGTTCGGCATTCGGGGCCCCTAAGAGGCCGTCGCAACCTCTACCGTTCGGGCGGTGAGAGCCTTCCGCAAGAGCGAGATCGACGCGACGCTATCCCGCATAGCGATGGCGAATGCCGACGGCTACGGCATTCTCGTCCGGAGGCGCAAGGGTCCGGGCGACGGATGGTTTCCGGCGGCGGATCTCGGAGAAGACGGGCCGGCGCCGGCGGTGCTGCTGGCCAACGTGCGCGGCCTGACCGAACCTCCCCCGGACCACATCCGGGCGGAGTGGCTGCTCGAGAGCCTCGCCCGTGCGGTCGCCGACCTCGGCGGTTCCTTCCTCGTCTCCGCCCGGCGCCTGCCCGATCTCTCGCCGGCGAACGTGCTGCTGGCGGCCGAGGGCGGCCTGATCCGCGCCACCGGAGTCGTGAGTGAGCGTTTGACCGTGCTCGAAGGAGACCCGGCGACGGGACGGGACGACGTCACCGACGCGGCCCGCTGGGAGGAGCTCGCCGACCTCTTCCGCATCGGATACATCGATCTGCTCGCGCCCCTGGTCAGATGGCTGGACGGGCAGGGCCTGCGGCCAGCGAAGACTCTCTGGCATGCCGCCGCCGACCGCCTGGCGCAGTCGCTGGTCTGGTCTGGCAAGGCCTTCGACCAGCGGGAGTTCGCCCGCGAAGTGACCGAGCGTGTGGTCGGCGGCGATCCCCGCCTCGAAATCCCGCTGGAAACCGACGAGGACGAGTACGGCGACCGGTACCACCTCCGGGCGACCTGCTGCCTGGCCTACCGCACCCCGGAAGGCGGGCTCTGCCGGGCCTGCCCGCTCCAGAAGAAGGCGTGAACCGGGACTAGAGCGCCTTCGCCATCTCGGCCAGCTTGGCGACCGAGTTCATGTTGCGGGTCGTGCCGGCCCCGACGTCCAGCTTCAGCTTCGACTGTCCCAGCCCGTCCGGATAGTGGACGAAGACCTCCTGCGCCGCGGGCGTGAACCTCTCCCCCGCGACGCCCTTGGCTCCCTTCGCCAGGTCGGCGGGCGGCCGGTGGTCGAGGAACATCACCGCGACCTTGTTGCCGGGCTCGTCCGGGTACGGGTTGGCGTCGACCAGATCGCTCATCTCGCGGGCGGTGCGGATGAACACGTCGATGTGGACGCCGCAGAAATCCTCGATCCGCTGTTCCAGGATCGTCTTCGCCTTGTCCGGACTGTCGCCTGATCTGAAGACGACGTTGCCGCTCGCGATGAAGGTGGCGACCGATTCGAACCCGGCCTCCTCGCAGAGCCGTTTCAACTCTTTCATCGGCAGCTTCTCACCGCGTCCGACGTTGACGGCACGCAGCAATGCGACGTAGGAGCTCATGTCCCGATCATATGACCGGCCATCATTTTCGGCCGGAATGTCAATCGGGGTCTATGATGGCCCTTGATTCAGCGGTGTGGGAACAAGGATCTGCCGCTGTGACACGGGAGAGGTGAATGATTCGCAACACCGGAAAGTCATCGCGGGCCGGCGGCCTTCTTGTTCTGTCGCTGCTGACCGCCGCCTGTTTGACGCTCTCGGCCTTCGCGGCCGCCGGGGCGAACGCGTTCACCAGGACCGTCACGGATATCGAGGATCCCGCGGTCAACGCGAAGGTTCTCGGACTCGAGGTCGAGGCCGGCTTCGGCTTTGTCGATCAGCAGTACTTCCACGGGCCAGGTGGTTCGATGCTGCTCAGCACGGTCAGCTGGAACCACCGGCTTTCAGGGCAGACCGACGCTTCGCTGACCGAAGCGCAAATGCCCAAGCTCACCATTCAGCGGGACCCGACCGTCGTCAGCCTCTCCGGGAAGGTCGTGACCGAGGAGGCCACGGGAAGCGCGAGCTATGGGGACTTCGAGCTTTGCCAGGGGAGCCGGACCACTTCGAAGAGCCCACTTCTGGATGTCGATCTCGAAGGGTTCTACCAGTCCGGGACCTCTTCCTCGACCGGAAATCCCGCGGCGAGCGTCTCGACCGAGAACCTCGATCCATGGCTGGGCTCGGGGTGCTCCAACGATCAGCCCCGGACCACGGAGATCCGGACCTACAGCAGCCAGACGGCCACCGACCTCTTCTACGGCGGCAATATCGGGACGATGAACCAGCGGCCGAACTGGTTCCCCGAAAACGGAGGCCTCACCACCACGGAGAACGGCTGCGCACCGCGGCACTGCGACTTCACGATCTCGGGCAGCAACGTGAATTCCGGCTCGAGTATCTCGGGCACCGGATCCGGTGAAGCGACCACCGAGTTCACCCTGCGGCTCCGGCTCGAGTACCCGGAAGAACCCACCGCCGCACCCGACACGAGGATCACCAAGGCTCCGAGGAAGCTGATCAGGACTAAGAGCGGCAAGGCGAGGGTCGCGTTCAGGTTCGGTTCGACCGGCCCCGCCGGAACGAAATTCAAGTGCCGCCTGGACAAGGGACCGGTTTCGTCCTGCGCCTCGCCCTTCAAGCGGAAGGTCGGCCCCGGGAAACACCGGCTCGATGTCATTTCCGTCTACCGGGGCGAGGCCGACAGGACTCCGGCCGTCCACAGGTGGACGGTCAAGAAGACCAGCGTCCGCTGACGCGGCAGCCCCACCCGCGGGCCAACCTTCGGGTGGAGACGATTTCCGGCCGACTCGGCCGGAAATCGTCTCCACCCCAGCCGGGATGGGTCCCGCTCGGTGCCTCGATAGCCTCTAGGGATGGCCGAACGCAATTATCTCGACGCAATCGCTGACCACATCGTCGTCTTCGACGGCGGAATGGGCGCGACCCTGGAGATGGTCGACCTGACCCAGGAGGACTACGGAGGACTCGCCGGCAAGTGCCACGAGGCCCTCGTGCTGAATCGCCCCGACGTGATCGAGGGCGTTCACGCGTCGATGCTGGAGGCCGGAGCCGAGGTGGTCGAGACCGACACCTTCCAGGCATCGCGCATCAAGCTCGAGGAGTGGGGTCTCGACGAGCACACGATGGAGATCAACATCAAGGCCGCCGAGATCGCCCGCAAGGCCGCCGGCCCGGACCGTTTCGTGGCCGGATCGATCGGCCCGACCGGTCACCTGCCCGCCTCGGACGACCCGACCCTCGGCTCGATCCGCTTTCCGGAGCTGGTCACCGTCTTCACCGAGCAGGCCACCGGCCTGGTCAAGGGTGGGGCCGACCTGATCATCATCGAGACCGCCCAGGACATCCTCGAGGTGAAGGCCGCCATCTTCGGTGCCCGCGCCGCCTTCGAGGAGACCGGCAGGAAGCTGCCGATCCAGATTTCCGTGTCGCTGCTGCCGAACGGCGGCAAGATGCTGCTCGGCACCGACATCTCGGCCGTGCTGACCACGCTGGAGGCATTGAAGGTCGATGTGATCGGCCTCAACTGCTCGACCGGCCCCGAGGACATGCGGGACGCGATCCGCTATCTCGGTGAGAACAGCACCCTGCCGATCCACTGCATCCCGAACGCCGGCCTGCCCCTCCAGGGCCCGGACGGCGAGACGATCTTCCCGGAGGAGCCGGAGCCGCTGGCGAACAGTCTCGGCGAGTTCGTCGAGAAGTTCGGTGTCGGCGTGGTCGGCGGCTGCTGCGGCACCACCCCGGATCACATCAAGGCGATCGCCGATCGTGTCCGTGGACTGAAGCCTTCACCCCGTCCGGGCAAGGGCGAGGATCTGCTGCTCAGCTCGATGATGACCGCGACCCCGCTGGTCCAGGAGCCCGCGCCGACGATGGTCGGTGAGCGGGTCAACTCGCAGGGCTCACGCCGCGCCAAGGAACTGCTGCTGGCCGACGATTACGACGCGATCCTGCAGGTCGCCGAAGATCAGGTCGAGGGCGGAGCCCATGTGCTCGACGTCTGTGTGGCGCTGGTCGAACGCGACGACGAGGAAGAGCAGATGAGAGAAGTGGTGAAGCGGATCTCGCTGACCCAGCCCTCCCCCATCCAGGTCGATTCGACCGAGCCGAAGGTGATCGAGACGGCCCTGGAGCAGATCCCGGGCCGCGCGATCGTCAACTCGGTGAACCTCGAGGCGGGCCGCGCAAAGCTCGACACGGTCGTGCCGATCACGCTCGCCCACGGCGCGGCGCTGATCGCCCTGACGATCGACGAGGTCGGCATGGCGAAGACCGCCGATCGCAAGGTGGAGATCGCCCAGCGGCTGAAGGAGCTGATCTGCGACGAACATGGCCTGGAGCCGGAGGCGCTCGTCTTCGACTGCCTCACCTTCACCCTGACCACGGGTGACGAGGAGTGGCGTCCGTCGGCGATCGAGACGATCGAGGGCATCCGCCGGATCAAGGCGGAGATCCCCGGGGTGAAGACCTCGCTCGGCGTGTCGAACGTCTCGTTCGGTGTGAGCCAGCCGGCCCGTGCCGTGCTCAACTCGGTTTTCCTCCATCACTGCGTGGAGGCCGGGCTGGACCTGGCGATGGTCAACCCGAATCACATCAAGCCGTACGGCGAGATCCCGGATGTAGAGAAGGAACTGACCGACAACCTCGTCTTCAACCGGAGCGAGGACGCCCTGGCGAAGTTCATCGAGCATTTCGAGTCGAAGGGTGACGAGGAGGAGGCCGAGGCCGCCAATCCGACCGAGGGCATGGAGCCGGAAGAGGCGCTCCATTTCCACATCCTGCGCCGCCGCAAGGAGGGCGTGGAGGATTGGATCGACAAGTCGGTCGAGAAGATCGGTGCGGTCCCGACCCTGAACACGGTCCTGCTGCCGGCGATGAAGGAGGTCGGCGACAAGTTCGGCGCCGGCGAGCTGATCCTGCCTTTCGTGCTGCAGAGCGCCGAGGTGATGAAGAAGGCCGTGACCCAGCTGGAGAACTATCTCGAGCGCATGGAGGGTCACACCAAGGGCAAGGTCGTGATCGCGACCGTGTTCGGCGATGTCCACGACATCGGCAAGAGCCTGGTCAACACGATCCTCACCAACAACGGCTACACGGTGGTCGACCTCGGCAAGCAGGTTCCCGTGGACGTGATCCTCGATGCCGCCCAGGAGCATGATGCCGACGCGATCGGCCTCTCCGCCCTGCTGGTCTCGACCTCGAAGCAGATGCCGATCGCGATCCAGGAGCTTCACAGCCGCGGCATGGAGTACCCGGTGCTGATCGGCGGCGCCGCGATCAACCGCGACTTCGGCCGAAGGGTCCTCTACCCGAACGGGCGCGAGAACGACGAGGTCTACGAGCCGGGTGTCTTCTACTGCAAGGACGCCTTCCAGGGTCTCGACACGATGGACGCCCTGATCGAGCCCGAGGCCCGTGAGGCCCTGGTCCAAAAGCTGAGGAAAGAGGCGGAGGATTTCCGCAACAAGCCCGAGGTGATCGACGACAGCCCGCCCGTCACCGACGACTCGGTGCGAAGCGCGGCCGATCCGAACGCCCCGATCCCGACCCCGCCGTTCTGGGGTGTGCGGGAGATCCCGATCGAGATCGACGACATCTTCGACCACCTCGACCTGCACGTCCTCTTCAAGCTCCATTGGGGCGGCCGGGGCGTCAAGGGCGAGGAGTGGGAGAAGCTCGTCAGCGAGGATTTCCGTCCCAGGCTGGAGCGCATGTGGGCCGAGCAGGACTACCTCCATCCCAAGGCGGTCCTCGGCTACTTCCCCTGCAACGCCGACGGCAACGAACTGGTCATCTTCGACCCGGAGGATCAGGACAAGGAGATCAACCGCCTGGTCTTCCCGAGGCAGCCAAAGCACGACCGGATCTGCCTCGCCGACTTCTACCGCCCCCTCGGGGACGACGGGGTCCGCGACGTGGTCGCCCTCCAAGGGGTCACGGTCGGAGCCGAGGTGACCGAGGTGATGGACAAGCTCGAAGCGGACGGAGAGTTCGCCGAGCAGCTCTTCACACACGGCCTCGGGGTCCAGTCAGCCGAAGGCCTCGCCGAGTGGCTCCACCAGGAGGTCCGCAAGGACCTAGGGATTGGACCCGCCGAAGGACGCCGTTACTCCTGGGGCTACCCGGCCTGCCCGGACCAGTCCGAGCACGAAAAGGTCTGGGAGCTACTCGACCTGAACCAGATCGGCATGTACCTCAGCGGCGGCTACGCCGTGATGCCCGAGCAGTCCACGGTAGCGATCATCAGCCACCACCCCGATGCCGTCTACTTCGGCATGAAGAGCGGATTCATCCCCAAGGACGGACCCGCTCCGGATGAAGTGATTGCTCTGTCGGATCGCTCTGCGAATCCTCCCGAGGAGGACCCGGATGTGGATCCCGAACAGGGTGAGATCGGAGCCGAGTCGGTGGATGAAGATCCGGAGATGGCCAAGTCATGACTCAGGATCCCGCGACGGGAATGGTGATCGTCGCGGGACACCTGATGGTCAAGCCGGGAGACCGCGACAGGTACGTCGCGGGCTGCATCGAGGTGGTCGAGAAGGCACGGGAAACCGAAGGCTGCCTCGATTTCGCGATCACCGCAGACTCGATCGACCCGGGCCGGGTCAACATCTACGAGCGGTGGGATTCGCGAGAGGCCGTAGAGGCATTCCGCGGGGATGGTCCCAGTGATGAGCAGAGTGTGGCGATGATTTCTGCTTCGGTTGCTGAGTTCGGGGTTGCTGGTGTCACGCGGTTCTCTGGCGAGTAGGCTAAAGGGCGTCTGCGTGATGCTTGAGATGTTGTCGCCGTGTCTTTCTTGGAGAGTGCCATGGAGATCCGCAGCCGTATGCTTCGATCATCAACGGAATGAGACACCCCACGACAGGAGAGTCACTTAGGTGATGGGAGAAGGACCGGCAATGCGGTCACAATCAGAACAATCCAGCCTCAGGCGGGATAACGAAAAAGCTGCGCCGGTCGAATCTGAAATGGCGGAGAACGAACTAGTCGAAGAAGAGTCAGGCGAGAATGAAACCGGTGGGCTGTCAGAACCTATCGTCATTACTAGCATTGCTGATCTCTTGGACGGTCTTGAAGAACAGCCCGAAGCCGGAGTCTCTTGGTACCGAGGTCACACGAAAAGCTCACACAGCCTGGTTCCATCAATTGGGAGGGACTACCAGCCGACGGATGCTGAGCTGACGCTAGTCAAACGGTTCAAGCAAAATGCGTACCCATTCTTGGATTCGCCTCCGGAGAAGGAATGGGAATGGCTTTTTCTGATGCAACATCATGGCGTTCCAACTCGTCTACTTGACTGGACTGAAAGTCCACTGGTTGCTCTTTGGTTCTCGCTCGAGCGACGGAACGATGATCAAGACGCATGTGTGTGGGAACTTCAGCCCATTGAGCTAAATCGAATAGCAAGTATCCATCCAAAATTTCACCTGGACATTCCTCTCTTTGGCCAGGACAGCGAACTCGACAACTATCTTCCAAGCGTCTTGGAAACAACGGCAGCGAAGAACACGCCAGCCGCTGGAATTGCGCCCCGGCAGTTCAGCAGAGTCGTCGCGCAAATGGGATCGTTTACTGTCACCCACAAAGAGCACCTCTCTTTGGAAGCTAGCGCCGGGCAATGCCTTAGACAGTTCGTGATACCTGCCCCCAGCAAGGAGGCAATCCGGAAGGAACTTGAACTTCTCTGCGTTACAAGGCTGTCGGTGTTTCCTGAACTCCAGAACGTCGCTGCGCAGGCACAGATAGGCCTCTAGTGGAATTCAAGATCTCGACACCAGCAGATTCATCAATTCGAGGACTTCACCTATCCCGAGATGAACTTTGGCTATCGCCTCCGTACCAGAGAGAGGCCGGAATTTGGTCTCTTGAGAAGAAGCAATTGCTTATCGACTCAATCCTGAACGGATTCGACATACCGAAGTTCTATTTCCACGACTTTTATCCTGGCTTGGAGGTAGATGGCGTCAAATATCGCTATGCCATCATCGATGGCAAGCAGCGACTCAACGCGATCTGGGGCTTCATCGACGGAGACTTTGCCTTGAGTGCAGATATGGTGCTGGTGAATCATCCTGAAACCAATATCGCCGGGTTGACGTACTCGGAGCTCGAGATGGCTCAACCGAAGATCAAGGCAAGGTTTGACTCTCGGACTCTTGCCGTCGTAGAGATCCAGACGGATGACACGGAGCTTATTGAGGAGATGTTCTCTCGGTTGAACGAAGCTGTCCCGTTGAGTGCGGCCGAGAAACGAAATGCGCTCCGAGGTCCCATACCTCCAGTAGTTCGTCGTTTGGCCGAACACAAGTTCTTCACGGATCGGGTGCCCTTCGCAAACTCACGATACCGCCATTTCGATTTGATCTGCAAATTTCTCCTGCTGAGCCACAAGCAGAAGATTGTCGATCTAAAAAAGGCATACCTCGATGCGTTCGTGATCGACTTTCGCCACGAGAAGAAGGAAGCGAGGGCTGCAGAACTCGAGAATAGCGTCGAGACCGTCTTGGATCGCATGGCTGGGGTATTTACAGATGACGATGTTCTTCTTAGGCCAGTAGGGATGCTAACCCTCTACTTCATTCTTTACGCCGGGATTGACAGTCCCGACTGGACCAAGAGCGTTTCCAGGACGAATCTGTTGGCCTTCGAACAAGCCCGAATCCAAAATCGAGCAATCGCCGTCGACAACGTCACGCAGGCCAAATATCAGCTCCTTGAATTTGATCGATGGGCTCAGAGTCCGAATGACGCGGTCGCACTTGAATACCGCTACAAAGTTATTCGCGGTTGGCTAGCGAGACGCAATCGTGCACGCTAAGGCCGATACCGATCCTCGTTGGCTTCTTCGAATCCGCAAGGAAGGTTCAGGCTCATGACTCGTCCAGTCTACAATCCGCTAGATCGCGTAGAACTCGGCAGGAGCGTCGGACAAGCGCTGCTTTCCGGGGACTGTGAGCGCCTTCCTCCAGACGAGAAGTTCGCGGGAGCGGGGATCTACGCGATCTATTATCACGGCAGCTTCGGACCCTATGAAAGAGTTGCGCTACCCGGGTGCCGGTGGCCAATCTATGTTGGTCGAGCAATGCCTGCAGGCGGAAGAGCTGGATTGGTCGGGCTAGATGCACCAGTTGGCTCGAAGCTCTTTGATCGACTTCGGCAACACGCGCGGTCGATAATTCTCGCCGAGAATCTTGACGTAAGAGATTTTAGGTGCCGATGTCTCGTCGTTGATGACATCTGGATTCCCCTAGCAGAGCGGCTCTTGATTGGGCACTATCGTCCTCTATGGAATGGGGTGATAGACGGATTCGGGATTCATGCTCCCGGAAGCGGTCGCGCCGCCCAAGCTCGATCGACTTGGGACACCTTACATCCTGGCAGGACATTTGCTGAGGGGCTGCCACCGGGTGACAATCTAGAGGAAGTTGAGGAGCTAATCGACACTCACTTGGACGAACATCCCCCGGAAGTCGATCAGTCGCCCCTCTTGTCCGAAGACCCCTTTTTGGGAGAGGCAGATGACTCTGAATGATCGTTTTTTTCTGCCTAGCTCCGCGGTAATATCCCAGGCATGGCAAGCGCCACCTCCGACACGAGATTCAATGATCCTGGAAACATAGCTTCAGCTCATCGGTCAATTGAGCTTTTCGCCGGAGGGGGAGGTCTAGCGTTAGGTCTTCACGAGGCCAACTTCGAACACCTGCTGGTAAACGAATTTAACGCTCGAGCTTGCCAGACTCTTCGAGCCAATTTCGCCGAAGATGTTGAACTGCCGTCCCTGAACGGTACGAAGCCAGGAAAATGGCCCTTGGCAGAGGCAGACGTCGCAACACTTAGCCTTGGGAAGTTTAAGGGGAAGCTTGATCTGCTCGCTGGCGGCGCTCCCTGCCAACCATTCTCCTTGGGGGGAGTCCACCGCGGCGACGAGGACAGTCGAAATCTGTTCCCACAAGTATTCAGAGTTGTGCGAGAAACTCGTCCCCGCGCGGTACTCTTGGAAAACGTAAGAGGCCTAACTAGACGTGCTTTCATGCCGTATTTCGAGTACATCCTATGTCAGCTACGCGCTCCGTTCATTAGGCCTAAGAAAAACGAAAGCTGGTCTGAACACAAACTCCGGATTGAGCGACACCTCCAATCGCAGCGAAGCGGCGATTCTGCCGAAAGATATGATGTTCACACAAAACTTATTCATGCCGCCGACTACGGTCTTCCTCAGGCTCGGCAGCGAATCTTCATAGTTGGATTTCGATCCGATCTCCAAGTGAATTGGGATTGGCCCGTTGAGACCCACAGTGAGGACGCGCTGCTGTTGTCCAAGCACCGAGGTGTCTATTGGAAGGAACATGGATTGGCTCCCAGACCGGATCATGAGGATCCAAAGCTAACTAGATCTCGCCTCGCTCGAATCACCTCAGACGGTGATCTAGATATGGCCCGATGGAGAACTGTGCGAGACGCTATATCGGACTTACCGGAACCTTCGGTTGGTCAGTCGCTTGCCAATATCGATGGCCATATTGGAATAGCTGGAGCTAGGCTCTACAAGGGACATACCGGGAACCCCATTGACCGCCCCGCGAAGACCGTCAAGGCAGGCGTCCACGGCGTTCCCGGAGGAGAACATATCGTGGTTCGGACAGATGGCACATTCAGGTATATGACCGTGAGAGAGTGCGCTCGCCTCCAAGGATTTCCAGACTGGTATCGCTTTGAGGGTCCGAGGAGCGAGGCCATGCGACAGATTGGCAACGCGGTCCCAGTGTCCATTGCACGCGTAATGGGACGTGCCATTGCTGCCCACCTAGACTCCAATTCAGGATAGTTGAATGCCAAATTCTCGAAGTCGGGATCCCGCCGTCACCTCTCGGATCATGTCTTCCGTGAAAAACAAGGACTCAAGGGCCGAAATGGCACTAAGGCGAGAACTTCACAGGAGGGGAATGCGCTACCGACTTCACGCTAAAGACATATTAGGAAAGCCAGACCTAGTAATTCGTTCCAAAAGACTGGCGGTTTTCGTCGACGGCGACTTTTGGCACGGCAACGCTCATCGGTTGCGCGGGCTCGAGCGGATGGAAGATCTCTTTCCGACCAACAGAGACTGGTGGATGGAGAAATTGGGCCGCACCATGCACCGTGACCAGGAGATCACGGCCGCTCTGAAGGCAGATGGATGGACTGTTGTCCGTGAATGGGAGAGTGACATTCTCATTTCTCCCGCTCAAGCTGCTGATCGCGTGCAATCAAAAATGGGGTCCCGCTGACTACTGGACGCCAGTGGCGCAAAGAGTGCCCGCCCGCAGAAGCTTGGAGGGTCCCGAGCGGCTCGCACGAAGATCGAGCCGCAGAGCAAGACAGTGCGGCTGGCGGTCGCGAGAATCGTCTTATCAAACTGGCCGAAGATCGAACCGCAACGGCTTCCGTATCCCTCAAACACTTTCCCAAAACCCGACGTATCTACGGCTACCTTCGATACAGCGACCAAGGAAAAACTGTCACCAGATACATAGGGGATGTGACATCTGAGGATAGAACAGCAGCACTACAGCGGGCGTGGCAAATGGTCCTTGAATGCGAGCTGACGTCCTTGCCCGATTGAGCCAGGAATGGGTGCGGATCTCGGCACCATTGTACCGAATTGCCAGGGTGGTGTTTCATCACAACACCACCCCGTCTTTGCCCACACTCCCACGCTTGGCCACCAACGTCGCGCGATAGCTGCTTCGGAGCAAGTCATGCGCTCTCAGATCGCTCGGCAAATCCACTTGAAGATAGAGATCCGTCGATTTGGTCAGATGGCTTCTCAGCCACTGCGTATGGCTTGCAAACTAATGCGTCGCTGTTGTAGGCCTGACGGAATCTTCTAGAGAATTGCGATGAAGCTAAAGGCGAACAGGCCGAAGGAGCATGCGAGACAACAGGAAACGCCGCCCACGAGGGCGGCGTTTCCACGAAAGCAGTGATGCCTTGGCTCCAATCAGCCCAGCAAGGTCAACTTGAAATTAACCCGAGAGCCCTTGCCCCGAGCGAACTTGCGGTTCTTGTTTACGACCCATGGCTTGCGGAGGATTCCGTCTGGATCGTTCAGGAACTGCTTGAGGAGCTTTGTTGATTGCTTGCAGGTGAGCTTGTTGGCGCTGATGTTGTAGTCGCCCTTGGGGAACTTGACCTTCTTGATGTGATCGTTGTGGAGGATGGTGAAGGTGCCGCAGTTGACCCTGGCGGCCTGGGCGCTTTGGCTGCCGGCGAGTCCGAGGAGGAGCGCGACCAAGAGTGCCGCGATTCCGGCGGTCAGCTTGGTTCGGCTCGATGTGGTGCTTGATGCTTCGGTCATCTGGTTCCTTTCATGACGCATCGGTGTTGCTTGAACTGAGGAGCGCCTATGGATGACCAGCCAGGGAGGAATCTCCTCTCTTGCGACTAACCTAACGCTGAACGCTTTGATCCCGCAAGCGCTTCGGATATCGACGAACGGGCACTGGCGAATCGCGGGACCGGCGGTTAGGTTCTAGGCGAGGCAAATTCGGACAACACATCCGACGAAAGGAGCGTCATGTACGCACGAATCGTCAGATTCACTGACGTCACGTCCGAGACCGTGCAGAAGGTCAAGGCCCAGGTCGAAGAGAGCGATGGACCGCCGCCCGGAGTCGACGCGAAAGCGATGAAGCTCATGTTCGACTCTGAGCAGGGCACCTCGGTGTTCGTCGCGTTCTTCGAGACCGAGGAAGCGATGAAGGACGCCGACCCCGTGTTCAGAAACATGGACACGAGCGACACACCCGGAACTCGGGCTTCGATCGATCTCTGCGAGGTCGCGATCAGCCGGGAGGTGGACTAGCGCGCCACCCTCCCCCCAAACAACCAAACCCGATGTAGCCCGATACCGCTACTTTTCTTACCGAGGCTTGTTCAGTATCTTGATGGCCTGTACTTACCGAACCGATCTCGGGAGAAGGAACCGATGGGCAAACTCGTAGCGATATCGACAACCGGAATGTTGAGCGTCCTTGTTCTGCTCACCGCCTTCGCGGCGCCGGCCTCGGCCGAAGCGATCAAGACCAAGGTCACGATCGACAACACCCTGCCTCGCCTCTACGGATACGTGGACAGCTGGCGCCCCGCGGCCTGTTCGAAGGGTCGTCAGGTCACCGTGTACAAGGTCCGTGGGAACCGACCGGACCTCCGGGTCGGTGGCGGCAAGACCCGGAAATTCCGGGGAACCTGGCAGTGGTCCACGAAGAAGGACAGCGGACCGGGCCGCTTCTACGCCAAGGCGAACCGCACCCGGCGCTGCGCCCCGGCGACCTCCCGCGTGGTCCGGGGAGCGGCCGCGCCCCGAGGTTCCGTGCCGCTCTGCCCCGAAACCAGCGGCAACCTGTGCATGATCGGGACGCGCGATGAGCCTCTCTCTTTCAGCGGCCACTATGGTCAGCACTGCCCTCCGCTCGCCGACAGCATTTCGGGGAGCTGCAACGGGCAGGGCCTGATCGGGCCCGACGCGTTCGCCGGCAACAGGGAGGCGAACTTCCACTGGAACTATCCACTGGTGCATGAATTGAGGCTCTTCATCGCCGCGGCCTACTACGTGGACAACGGATCGCACATCGAGGGATCGATGCCCGGTCCCTACGCCCACCTGTTCTCCGTCCGGGAGGCGGTGGCCGCGGGGGACGGCGTCCCGGGCAGGCGCTGGTGCACGCCGGACCTGCCGGGAGCGAAACCAGGCGAAGAAGGCGGACCGCTCAGCTTCGATTTCATCAACCTGCCGATCACCGCCGCGGTCCGCTTCTGGGGATACATGACCACGGCCGGACCGCACTCCTGTTGAGGTCTCGTCCGCCACGGGCGGACGAATGGCGAAACTTTACGCCGCCCGGTAAGTTCTGATCAGAGCAAGGGCAACTTCTTTCCGGGGAGGACCGCATGACGAGGTTGAAGCTGGTTGCGATCACGATGGTCGTGACAGGTCTGATGGCAGCCCCCCAGGTGGCTTCGGCACTTCGATTCGCTCCCGCGACCGGCAGCCCGCTCACCCTCGCCGCGGGCGCTCCCGTGAACATGAGCACCACCGGGGACTTCAACGGCGACGGACGCGACGACATCGCCGCGGTCACCAACGCCAACGCTCTCCACATCTGGCTGAGCCAGGCCGACGGCACCTTCACGAATCCTCCCGGCTCGCCCTTCGCCGAGAACTCCCTGCTGGGGGCACCGAGGACGATCCTGGCGGCCGACTTCGACGACGACGGCGAAGTTGACCTGGCGATCGGATTCAACGCCTTCTTCGATGTCTATTTCGGTGCCGGCGACGGCACGTTTGGTGAGAGCGGCGACACCCATTTCCAGGTTCCCGCCACCACTCCCGGCAACCGGACCACCGCCGACGACTTCTCGAACGCGCTCGGGGATGTCAACAATGACGGGAACGTCGACATCGTGTTCGGCATGGCCGAAACCGGTCTCGGCGTGATGCTGAACGACGGCAGCGGCACCTTCACCGCCGCCCCCGGGGGATTGACCTACTTCTTCCCGCCGGCCGAGCGGGCCGATCTGGCCCGCTCCTACTCCCCCGCGCTCGGCGACTGGGACGGGGACGGCGATCTCGATGTCGCGGTCGCCCTGGGAGGCGGCGGCTCGGGATCTCCCACCGGGATCTACGTGGCCGACGGCAACGGCACCGGCACCTTCACGCCCGACGGCCAGCCGCTGATGGCGGGCACCAGTTTCATGTCGCTGGCCACGCTCGACCTGAACGGCGACATCTACGAGGATCTCGCCGCCGCGAAGTTCACCACGGACGACAGCAAGAACATCTTCACCCTGGTCGGCGCCTCCGGCGGACTCGCCGTGAACCCGAATGCCAACGGCAGCATCTACGCCGGGAGCTGGCCCTACCGCATGGCGGCCGTTGATCTGGACGACCGGCACCTGCCGGACCTGGCGGTCGGCAATCCGTACCGGGCCGAGATCGCCGGGCTGCACAATCCCGGCGACGGCACGCTCTCCACCTTCTCCGGATCGCCGTTCGCCGTCCCCCAGATCGCCGCCACCAACGCCGCCCCCAGATCGGTCTATTCCGGTGACTTCAACGGCGACGGCGCTCCCGACCTCGCAACCGACTCCCCCTACAACAACGCCGGCCAGGCGAAGGGCATCGCCGTCCTGATCAACCAACCCGACGCGGCCGGACCCGCGAGCGTCGATTTCGGCGGCGTGATCCCTCCCGCCACCTCCTACGAGTCGGTGCAGATCACCAACAGCGGCGCCGCTCCCGCCGAACCCTCCTCGGTCCCCGAGATCACAGGCCCGGACAGCGACCAGTTCACGCTGGGCGCCACCACCTGCGGCGGAGGACAGCTGGACGGCAACGACGACTGCTCCCAGGGCATCACCTTCACCCCGACCTCCCTCGGGGAGAAGACCGCGAACCTCGTCTACGAGATGTCGAACCAGGACGACGTGGTCGTGCCATTGACCGGCTCGGGGGTCGATCCGGAGCTCACCGTGCCGGATGGAACCCAGTATTTCGGTGACACCTTCACCGGCCAGAGCAACACCCGAACCTTCACCCTCGAATCGACCGGCACCGGCCCGGTCGAGATCGACGGGGCCACGATCGAGAGCGATCCCCCGAACGGCTCGGATGATTTCTCGATCACCGGCGATGGCTGCGACGGAGAAACCCTGATCCCGGAAGAGACCTGCCAGATCGCGATCACGTTCGCCCCGAGCGCCACCGGCATCCGCTCCGCCTCGATCGAGGTGCCGAGCACGGATCCCGCGGACGGCGGCACCCGGACCTTCCAGATCGACGGAACCGGAGTCGACCGGGAGATCACCGTGAGCCCCGCAACCCAGGAGTTCGGCGATGTAGTGCTCGCCGATCCGCCCTCCGACAGGCCGACCCGGACCCTCACCATCACCTCAAGCGGAACCACCCCCGCGACCGTCACGGACATGACGATCGATGGCGTCGATGACGGCGACTTCAAGCTCACCGATCCATCCTGCGGAACGCTCGCGCCCGCCGCGACCTGTGAGGTTCAGATCACCTTCAACCCGACGGGCGGTGAATCCCGGCCGCGAACCGCGAACCTGGTGGTCGAGAGCGACGGCCGCGGCGGCGATACGACCACGCCGCTGCGAGGCACCGTCGTCGACAAGATCGATCCGCCCCCGGGACCCCGCCTGACACTTTCCCTGAAGGCGCCCCGCGGGGCGAAGGCCGGCAAGGCCCTGCCGGTCAAGGCGACGGTCAAGAACACCGGCGGCGCCACAGCGACCGCGATCGCCCTGAAGACCGCCGTACCCAGGAAATCGGCGAAGGCCCCGAAGGCGATCAGGATCCCCAGCCTCGCCGCCGGCAAGTCGATCACGAAGACCATCAAGGTGAAGGTCAAGAAGAGCGCCAGGAAGGGCAAGCTGACCGTCAAGGTCACGGCAACGGCGAACAAGGCGGCGAAGATCACCGCCAAGCGAACCGTCCAGCTTCGCTGATCACATTCAGCCGGCCTACCCGGCCGCCGCCCGCTCCTCATGGGCCGGTGTCATCCTCGACCCGAGGAAATCCGCGATCCGGCGGCTGACCTCGTCCGGCCGGTCGAGCATGACGAAGGTCCGGCCTCCCTCGACCGGTTCGATCCTCGCGTCCGGGATCATCGCCGCCAGCCGCTCGGCCAGGTCCGGCTTGAAGATCCGGTCACGGTCACCCCAGACGAGCAGCACCGGACGGTCGAAGCCCCGGAGCTTCTCGGCCGCCTCGAAGGTCTGTGATTTCTCGACGCCCCCGAGCAGCCGGTTGACGTCCCCGCGGATCCCGGGGTTCCGGCTCGACGGGGCGAGCCATGCCTTCAGCTGCCGGTCCGGGATGGGATCGACCGCCAGCAGGCGGTAGGCGGCCCAGCGCACCGGCCTCAGGCGCATCGCCGCCCCCAGTGGAGCGATCCCTCCGGGCATCCGCGCCATGTACGGCAGCAGGTTGAAGGGCACGGGTGGATAGACCTCGAGCGCGTCGCAGTTGGCCAGGATCAGGGCCGAGACCTTCTCGGGGTGCCGGGCGGCCAGCATCTGGGCGACCGCGCCGCCCGAGTCGCTGCCGACCACCGGGACCGAGCCGAGCTCGAGCGCGTCGATGAAGTCGGCGAGCAGGTCCGCGATCCCGGGCGGCGAGAGGTCGGCGTCGGGCTTCATCGGGATCCGATGGCAGCCCATCGGGGTCTGCGGTCGGATACAGCGGAATCCGGCCGGAACCAGCCGCTCGACCAGCCCGTCCCAGAGTGACGAGTCCACGAAGATCCCGTGTGAGAAGACGATCGCCGGGCCCTGCCCCTCGTCCCGGTACTCGATCGTGCCCTGCGGAAGTTCAACTGTCAGTTCGGTCATGGTCCACCTTCCAAACCCTTCGGCATTTCACATACCTCCGATTCACATACCGTTGGTATGTTTTGTCGGAAGATAACATACCGACGGTATGGAAGAGAGTCGAACCCGATCCGAGAAGTCGGACGCAACCCGCCTGGCCCTGATCGAATCGGCTCGCCGCCTGTTCGGATCGAGCGGCTACGCCCAGGTCTCGCTGGCCCAGATCGTCGACGCCTCGGGGCTGACCAAAGGCGCTCTCTACCACCACTTCCCCGGAGGCAAGCGGGATCTGATGGAGGCCGTCTACGAGCAGGTCGAGACCGAGTTCACCGAGATGGTCGCCGCCGGAGTGATGCCGCGCCTGACCGAGGGCGACGTCGATGCGCTCTCCGCGATGGAGCAGGCGATCGAGGTCACGCTCGAGGCCAGTCTCGACCCGGAGCTTCAGCAGATCGTCCTGATCGATTCGCCTTCCGTGCTCGGCTGGACCCGCTGGCGCGAGATCGCGGATGACCACAGCCTGGCCGTGGTCAAGGCCCTGCTGAAGGCCGCCGAAGAGCAGGGCGCGATCCGGCCCGTGCCGACCGAACCCCTCGCCTACCTGCTGATGGCGTCCCTCAACGAGGCGATCCTGATGGTCGCCCGGGCCGACGACCAGGCGAGGGCCAGCGCCGAGGCGTCGGAGGCCCTCCGCGCGATCATCGAGGGCCTCCGGGCCGGGTGAGCCTAGGCCCCGGCGGCGGCGTTGCCGCGCTCGACCTGCTCGGCCATCTCCTTCGCCGCCGACTCGAGGTCGTACTCATCCTCGCGGCGCCACCACTGGTAGGGCGGGGTCTGCGGGTAGCCCTCGGGTGAGTCTTCCCACTCCTCCTGGCGTCCCAATGCGGTGATGTCGAGGTAGGCCCAGGTTCCGCCCATCACCTCGTCGCCGCGGGCATCGACGAAGTAGGTGCGGAAGATGCGGTCTTCGTCGTCCCTGATGAAGGCGTTGGTCCCGTGCCACTCGCCGACTCCGAAATCCGAGTCGAACTCGTCGGTGAGGGTGTACCAGGGGATGTGATCCCAGCCCATCCGGGACTTCAGCCGCTCGATGTTCTCCTGCGGGGCACGCGAGACGAATACGAGCGTGGTGTCCCGCGCGTTCAGGTGGACCGGCGCGGCGACCTGGCTCGCGACCATCGAGCAGCCGGGGCATCCCTTGTCGGGCCAGCCGGTCACGTCCGGATCGAAGAAGAACCGGTACACGATCAGCTGACGGCGGCCCTGGAACAGGTCGAGCAGGCCCACCCTTCCCTCGGGACCCTCGAACTTGTACTCCTTCTCCACGGCCATGCGCGGCATACGGCGCCGCTCGGCGGCCATCGCGTCACGAGCACGGGTCAGTTCCTTTTCCTTGACCAGCAGCTCGGCCCGGGCGGCTTCCCACTCCTCGGGTGAAACGATCGGTGGTGTGTTCACTGTGACGACTCCTTCTGTCCGGCATGTTGTTCAACCATTAGGTTGAACATAGAGGGCAATCCGTCGATTGTCAACCAATCGGTTGAAGAATCTCTTCCCGAGGCCACCCTCGACCAGAAGCTTCTGTCGACCTGTGACCCACGTGGGACAGCGCGAAACGCCGACAGAACTGCCGGGGGCGTGGTGGTCCGGGACCCTGCAGGGTTCTTCCCAGAAATTCGCAGTCACCGTGCGGTGATGGTGGAACCCCGGATCGCGGATTAGGTTCTCGCCGCGAATCTGTGGAACTTCTCGGAGAGGACTCGATGAAACGAACCAAGACATACACGGCACTGCTGACGGCGATCGTCCTGATGGCGGTTCCCCAAGCGGCCTCGGCCCTGAAGTTCTCTCCCGACCCGGCCGGCCCGCTGACCCTTTCCGGCGCGCCGATCAACATGAGCACGGTCGGCCGCTTCAACGCCGACGGCCGCGACGACATCGCCGCCGTGACCGATTCCAACGGAATCTACGTGTGGTACGGACAGCCGACCGGAGGCTTCACCGGCGGAGAGGCGTTCGGAACCGGCTCAAACCTGGGCGGCGCCGAAACGATCCGATCCGGGGACCTCAACGGTGACGGTGACCTCGACCTGCTGATCGGTGCTTCACGCATGTGGGAGGTGTATCTCGGCAGCGGAAACGGACAGTTCGGCACCCAGCCCGACCGCACCTTCGAGATCCCTCCCGCCGCACCGGGCCTCCGCTCCCCCACCAACGCCTACTCGAACACACTCGGGGACGTGGACCACGACGGCGACCTCGACTTCGTGGTCGGCATGCACGAATCAGCCGTCGCGGTGATGCGGAACAACGGGGGCGGTTCCTTCTCACTCGTGCCGAGCGGACTCGCCTATGTCATCCCCGTGGGCACCCGGATGAGCTTCGACGGCCTCTACTCGCCCGCGATCGGCGACTGGAACGGCGACGACATGCCCGACCTGGCCGTCGCCCTGCGAAGGGACGGCGGAGGAAACACGCCGACCGGGGTGTACGTGGCCGAAAACGACGGGACAGGCAGCTACACGCTCGGGTTCCAGGGCCCGCTCCTCGCCGGAGAGGCGGTGCAGTCGATGCTGCCCATCAACCTGAACGAGGACGGACAGGACGATCTCGTCGCGGCGGTCAGCAACGCCGGTGGGGGCGACAACATTCGCACCCTGCTCGGCAGCGACGTCGGACCTGTGGTCAATCCCAATGCGGGAGGCAGCATCAACGCGGGCAACGGGCCCTTCCAGATGACGGCGGTCAATCTCGACAACCGCCAGCGAGTGGACATCGCGGTCGGCCTGCGCGGCGCGCGGAAGATCGCGGGCATCAGGAACGCCGGCGACGGATCGCTGGCCGCTTTCACCGGTTCGCCATTCGACCTTCCGCAGATCGAAGGCAGGAACTTCGTGGTCAACGGCGTCCACTCCGGGGACTTCAACGGTGACGGGGCACCGGACCTGGCCGCCGATTCCAGCCACATCTCCGATCTCAACCAGGCCCGCGGGATCGACGTCCTGGTCAGCCAGCCCGACGTCAGCCACAGCCCGGCGACCGTCGATTTCGGGATGATCCTGCCCGGCGGCACCTCAGATTCCAAGACCGTCACGATCACGAACGGGGGAACGGCACTCGCCATCCCCGCGGGTGATCTCACCCTCGTCGGCGGCAACGAGGATCAATTCTCACTCGGCGCCACCACCTGCGGTGGCGGCCGGCTCAGCGGCAACGCGAGCTGCACTCAGGCGGTCACTTTCTCACCGACCTCCGGTGGCATCAAGAGCACGACTTTGGTTTTCAACCTGGCCAACCACCCCGACGTCAGGGTTCCCCTGACCGGAATCGGTGGCGAACCCGTCCTGTCGGGCCCGTCCGGAACCACCCATATCGGGGAAACACCCCGGAACGGAACGCGCACCGGCAAGATGACCATCACCTCGGCCGGCACCGCTCCGGTGACGATCGGCAACCCGTTCGTGGTCAACAATCCCGCGAGCGGCTCCGATCGCTTCTCGATCAGCACCGACAGCTGCAAGGGAGCGACCCTGGCGCCCGCCCAGACCTGCGAAATCACGGTCACGTTCACACCGACCGCGTCCGGGTTCAAGTCCGCATCGATCGGGATTCCGAGCTCCGATCCGGATGGTGACGGCACCCGATTCTTCGCCGTCGACGGCACCGGGATCGATGCCCGCATGTCGGTCGACCCGGCAGGCCGTAACTTCGGTCCGATCGAGATCGGTGATTCCACCTCCTCCCCACCGGCCCAGACCTTCACGATCTCCTCAACCGGGACGACCGAGCTGAAGGTCACTCCGATCTCGATCGGCGGCGATGACCCCGAGGACTTCAATTTCGTCACTCCGCCTTCCTGCGGACAGGTCCCGGCCGGCGGCACCTGCCAGTTCCGGGTCGAGTTCGATCCCGGGCCGGGTCAGCCCGGCGAGCGAAACGCGGTGATCGTCCTGGCGAACAACACGTCCGAGCCCGAGCGCCGGCTCGAGATCTCCGGAACCGCCACGGAGGCGGGACTGACTCTCGGCCGCCCGTCGGTCGAGTTCGCCGGAATCGATCCCCATTTCGAGCCGGCACCGACCGAGACGCTGACGATCAACTCAACCGGCACCGCCCCGCTGCGGGCGACCGCCGAGATCACCGGGGACCCGCGGGGAGCCTTCACCGTCAACGGCGATGAGTGCCTCGATCCGACCGGCCCCGGCCTCGGCTGCGCCTACACGGTCGGCTTCGACCCGGGTGGTCTCGCTCCGGGCCGGTACACCGCGACGCTTGAGATCACCTCCAACGGCGGCGACAGGAGCGTGCCGATCAGCGCCGATGTGATCAGCGGTGGTCTGTCCGTCAGCCCGTCCGGCCATGATTTCGGACAGATCGATGTCGGCGCCTCGTCGTCCAAGGAGTTCACTCTCACCTCGACCGGCACCGGCCCGATGGTCGTGGAATCACTCGCGATCGAGGGAGCCGGCGCCGACGCGTTCGGCATCACCGCCAACGAATGCGGCGATCCGATCCCCAGTGGCCGCACCTGCCGGGTGAACGTCCGCTACAGCCCCGCGGCCGCGGGGGACTCGGCTGCCCGGCTGAGACTGAACGGCAACTTCGAGGGCCGGATACTCAACCTGTCCGGCACCGGAAAGGCGATCGTGGGTCCACCGGCCGGTGAGCCCAAGCTGGCCCTGACCGTCAAGGCTCCGCGCAAGGTGAAGGCCGGCAGGAAGCTGGTCCTCAGTGCGACGGTGAGCAACGTCGGCGATGCCGCCGCGCAGTCGGTCCTGCTCAGCGCAAAGCTGCCCAAGAAGGCCGCGGGCAGGGCAAGGGCGATCCAGGTCCCGGCCCTGACCGCCGGACAGTCCGTGACCCACAGGATCAAGGTCAAGATCAAGAAGACGGCGAAGAAAGGCAAGAAGCTGGCGGCCGTGGTCACCGTCGGCGGCACCGGACTGACGCCGGTATCGGTGACACGGAAAGTGAAGGTCCGCTAGGACCTCACTTTCCCTACCTGCGCTTCAGCAGCATCTTCACTTGACGCTGAAGGCGCTTCAGCTGCTTTGCGGCCTGACCCTGTTTCTTGCTCATCGCCGTCAGCTTCTCCGCCTGCGACCGGGTGAGGGCCTCCAGTGACTTGACTCGGTCCGCCAATGCGGGATCCGTGCCGGCACCCTGCTCGAGCTTCTTGACCCTTTCGCCGGTGGCTTCAGCATTCTCGGCCAGCTGCTGGATCGCGACCAGCCCGACCGCCGCCAGATCGCCGGGTGCCACCACCTGATCGCTTGAACCGACGCCGAAGGCGGCACGAAACTCGTTTCCGGTCGGCCCGATATGGCGAGCCCCGGTCGAATCCGCAGGGGTCGTCCAACTGGTGACCGGAAGCGTCCTGAGCTTGCCGAGCAGTGTCGCCGCATCGATCGGCCGACGATCGCCGAGGACCGAGGCGTCGGCGCCTTGCTGGAGGATGCCGGACACGGTTGCCGTGCCGTCCGGCGCGACCGAGAACGCATCCGGAGTGGTTTGCGTTCCGTCGGCATCCCGAATCGAGAACTCACCGTTCTCACGCGCCCCGATCACCCAGCTTTTCGCTCCGGGGGTGCCGTTCTTCAAGCGGATGAGCGGTGCGCCCGACGCGACCAGATCGGCCAGAACCCGGGGATCGGTCGAATCGTCGGACGCATCTGTGACCGTGATCCTCGCGTCGTTTCGATTCAGCTCCAGCAGGCTCGCCGGATGCCGGGTTCCGATGCCGATTCCATCGGGACCGGCCGTGAGAGAATCGGTCAGGGTACCGGGAAAGATGCGAAACGGCAGCTTGCTGCCGGAGGTCAGATCACGGATGAAGAAGTTTGCCTCGTTGCCGGCGACGTCCCATGTCTGGGCCGAGAATCCACCGCCGGCAGCCTGATCGAGCCGGACATACGGAGTGTCGTTGACGCTGACGACGATCCCCTTTGCCACCGGTGTGTCCGTGGAACAGACATCGCCCACACATTGAGCGCCGGTGACCACCTGCGAGTCGCTGACCACGTTGATCGCCTGAGCGGACGACACCCCCAACCCAAGGCCCAGGGCGGAAGCGAAGAGGACAGAAATGAGTGAGCGGAGACCGGTTCTTGTGATCATGGGATGCTGAGCATAGGCGCCGCACCCGTCGCCATGCCGTCGCCGCCTATCTGCGGAGCTTGGCCCCGACCACGACCACCGCCCCCACGAGAACCGGTGCCAATGAGAGGAACTCCTCCACCGGTACCGCTCCTATGTGAGCCAGGAGGATCACGTATTGCCCGCTTCGCCCTCTTCGAGGTACTGGACGAGCTTGACCAGCGCCTGGGTCCAGCCGGTGGTGACCCCGACGTGTCCGCCGGGCGGTGCCGCTCCGAGGCGATCGTGGACCAGGGTGAGTTCCGTCGCCTCAGGACCCTGCTCCCTGAATTCCAGGGTCATCCGGGACCGGTGAGCCTCCAGCTCCCCACCCGGACCGCCGAAGGCGAAACTGAAGACGAGGCGCCTCGGCGGATCCATCTCGATGAACTCCCAGTGGAAGGACCCCGCGTCTTCGTCGCCCCGGATGATCGAGATGTCGGCGGAACCGCCGACCGTGGGGTCCATCTCGACCTCGGTCGCGGAGTATCCCTCCGGACCGATCCAGCGGAGCAGCTGCTCGGGGTTGACGAAGGCGTCGTAGACCTTCTCGGCCGGCACCGCGATGCTGCGAACTATTCGAACCGCTTCGGACTCGTCGGTTGACGGACTCATGCCGCTAATCCTGTGTCGCCGCTCTCAAGGTATCCGACCAGACGTCCGGTGATCCGGGTCCAGCCCTCGTTGACGCTCGCGCGCATCTCCGGCGAGATCTCGCCGAGACGATCGTGGACCAGGGTCAGCTCGGTCAGTTCGGGGCCCTTCTCGACCAGGTCGATGGTCAGCCTGGAGGAGGAACCGTCCTCGGGTCCCTCCCCGGGTTCGAAGGTCCAGCTCATGACCAGGCGCCTCGGCCGGTCCATCTCGACGAACTCCCAGTGGAACGAGCCGGACTTGCCTCCGTCCCGTTCCATCCAGATGTCGGCCCGGCCACCCATGCGGGGATCGAGCTCGAGTTTCGTGTGCTGGGGACCGAGCGGACCGATCCAGCGGAGCAGCTGCTCGGGATCGACGAAGGCGTCATAGACCTTGGCCGGCGGGACGGCGATCTCCCGCACGATCCGGACCGCTTCGGCCTCGTCTGTCGAAGGAGTCATGCGTTGTCGCCCTTTTCGGCCTCGAGGTCCGCCACCAGCACCGCCTCGAGGCGGTCGAGGCTGGTGTTCCAGAACTCCTCGTAGAAGCTCAGCCATTCGCTCGCCTCCTTCAGCGGCTTCGGCGAGAGGCTGCAGATGTGCTGCCGTCCGCGGACCCGGCGATTCACCAGGCCCGCGCGCTCGAGGACCTGGACGTGCTTGGAGGCCGCCGCGAGGGACATCTCGGCGGGGGCGGCGAGTTCCCCGACGGTGCATTCCTGCCGGGACAGGCGGCGGAGCATGCCGCGTCTCGTCCGGTTGGAGAGGGCGTGGAAAACCTGATCGATCTCTTCGGAATCTTCAACCATGTGGTTGAAGATAGAACACCCGGATCAGATTGTCAACCGAAAGGTTGAGAGAAATGGAGCCCGCGCAGCGAACCCCGGGTCCGAGCGGACCCGGGGCCGTGTGCCACTAGGGGTTCATCGCGTCTTCAAGCTGCTTCTGGGCTTCCTCCAGCTGCTTCTTGGCGTCGCCCTGAGCGGAGTCGATCTGGTCCTGGGCCTGCTGGATCGCCTTGTCGACGTCGGCGTCGCTCGGCACGCCGCTGTTCTTCTTCGCGTCCTCGAGCTGCTGCTTGGCGTTGTCCTGGGCCTGCTGCGCCTGTTCCTGGGCCTTGTCCAGCTGCTTGTTGATCGAGTCCGTCGTGTCCTTCTGGATCTGATCAACCTGGTTCTGGACGTCGTCCGCGGAATCACCGCAGCCGACCGCGAAAACACCGGCGGCCCCGATGGCGCCGACGGCGAGGAAGGTGCGAAGTCGGTTCATTTCAATCATTTGATCGCTCCATTTGTTTGGTTGAGCGGGACGAGATCCCTCCCATCGCTTGATCTTGATGGCTTCACGGTAACGGCTCTTCGAAGCACGACCCCGGTTCGAAGCGAAATCGGCGGCCCAACCCATCCGGTGGAGACGAGCGGCGCGCGGGACGCCGGGCGGGGGGGGGCACCCCGGGGGGTGACGTGGGGGTGAGTTGGGGGGGGG
>Ga0335075_10000509_pt1 | contig 67673 bp, 60 predicted proteins | sample Lox_Sample_24_FD_206723 | JGI IMG/M metagenome (GOLD analysis project Ga0335075, IMG submission 206723) | Soil microbial communities from Loxahatchee National Wildlife Refuge, Florida, United States - Lox_Sample_2.4 | ecosystem: Environmental > Terrestrial > Soil > Wetlands | place: USA... | reverse complement strand
CACACCCACCAGGAAGAACTTCAATACCCTGGCCAATTCTTTCTGTGGTGGAGCTGCGAAGTCCCAATGCTTGAAGGTTTCCTCCGTGTACTTGCCGGTATAGGCTCCGCCGTAGCTGCGAAGAACGGAGGGGGTGTCGTAGCTGGGATCAAAGCTTACGCTTAGGAGGTGCGTTTTCTTATATAGGTCTGGCTGAGTGGACAATGTCTTGTTGATCTCGGCGAAATTGCGGCTCATGCGAGGGCAATATGTGGAGAGCGGGCAGCGCGTGTAGATGAAGGTCATCATGAGCACTTTGCCGCGGAACTGCGCCAGGTGAATGATCTTGTTGCTCTGGTTGAGGAAGGCGAAGTCGGGGACGCTTTCTCCGGGGACGAGAGGCTTGTATTGAATGGGCGGTAGATAGTCGGCTTTGGCCTGGCCTACGATCACAATCTGATCAAGAACATCTGCATTGTCGGAGGCGAGAAGGGTTGCCGTGATGGTGTCGCCGGGGTGCAGCTCCGACGTGATGCCTGCATTTTTGAGGGTATAAGGCATGGTCATGGCCTGCATAAAGCCGGGAATGGCTTCAGTGTCGAGCGTTACCTCACCCTTTGCCGCATTGGTTGAAACGACCACGCCGCGCACGTGGTACTGCTTTACTCCGTTGGTTGTGGAAGCAGTTGTGGGAGTTGGCGCGGTGCGGCACCCGGAGACCGCAGCCAGAGCGCCTATGAGAGGTACAGCCAGAAATCCCGAAGAAAAGCGCATTTGTATTCAGTTTACACTTGAGTTTCGTTCAACAACGCTATGCCGGTTCCAGAGGAAATTAAGCGGGCTTTTGCCTCGGGCGCGACGATCCTTACTGCGAGTGTGCGCGCGGCGCGCTGGCTGCAGCGGGAGTATGCCCTGGAACAGCGCAGCGCGGGGCTTCGCGCATGGTCTACTCCACCGATCGAGGATTGGGAGGCCTGGCTGCAAGGTCTGTGGCAGGTGCAGGCTCTGGTTACTGAAGATGCGCCACTGCTGTTGACCAGCGTGCAGGAGCGCAGTGTGTGGTTGAGGATGCAGCGCGACGACGCTGCCCTGCTGGTTTCGCCGGCAAGCATGGCCGCTCTTGCCGAAGGAGCCTACGCGCTATTGAGTGACTATGAGGCTCAGGATGAGCGCGGCCGGGCCTGGGGAAGGACAGATGCGGAGCGGTTTCGCCAGTGGGCAGCAAATTTTGACCGCGAATGCGCGCGGCAGAACTGGATGCCGCGGGCCGGGCTAGAGGGGAAGGTTGCTGCTTTTCTGAATCCAACAACATTGCCTGAGGAGATGTTGCTGTTGGGTTTTGAGCGGACGACTCCTGCACAGGACAGCCTGCTTCGCGCGCTTGCCGCCTGCGGTGTGAAGGTTGAGTTTGCGGACGCCGCATTCGCCGACACGGGATTTGCGGATGTGCGGGCAGAGTTTATCCGAGCCGCAGGAGTGCGGGAGGAGATTACAGCCTGCGCGTGGTGGGTCCGTGGGCTGCTGGAAGAGAATCCGGAAGCGAGGATCGGTGTTCTTGTTCCGGAACTGGGCGCAATGCGCAGCGAGATCGAGCGCGTTTTTCGCCGCGTTCTGATGCCGCATAGCGACGATATTTTTGCAACGCAGGCGATGCCCTTTGAATTTTCTCTCGGGCAACCGCTGGGGCATGTACCGGTGATTCGTGCGGCCTTGCTGCTGCTGCAGTGGCTGGTTGCCCCGCTCGGCGAAGAAGAAGTGTCGTGGCTGTTGCTGTCGGGCTTTCTTTTGTCGAAGGATGCGGACTATTTTGCGTTCGCCAGGCTGGATGCAAAACGCCGGGACTCGGGTTCACTGTCGTTGAAAATCGCGCTGTCTGATGTGTTGAGCCGGGCGGAGACGCTCGGTTTGGCGCCTCAAGCGCGGCTGCGAAGCGCGCAAAGGGCCGCGGCGGCGAATCGAATGGAAGACGCAGAGCGTTTGCCTGGGCGGTGGGTGGATCTGGTGCAAATCCTGTTGCGTGAGGCGGGTTGGCCGGGAGCGGCGGATCGAGACACGCTGCACTTTCAGGCTGTTCGCCGGTGGGAGCGCGCACTGGATGAGATTGCGCTGTTGGACTTCGACGAGCATCGCATGAGGTTCAGCGATTTTTTGCGCGTACTTGAGGCTTATGCGAGGGAGGCGATCTTTTCGGCTGAATCGCAGGGGGCTCCTGTGCAGATTATGGGCGCGCTTGAGGCATCGGGACAGCAGTTTGACGCGGTCTGGTTTCTTGGTGCGGATGATGAAAGCTGGCCGCCGAGAGGGCGTACGCATCCTTTGCTGCCCAATGCGGTGCAGCGGAGACACAGGATGCCGTATTCCGATCCAGGGACCGACCTTGAGCTGGCCAGGGCGGTTACGGCTCGCATTGCGGCAAGCGCCCCGAGGGTGATTTTCAGCCACGCGGAGCGCAACCAGGACGGCGAGCTGAGGCCGTCTCCGCTATTGCCGGGGGATGCTGAGTGGCAAAATGCGCCGTGTGTGCGGACGGAACCCGAGGCGCAAGAGCTGGAGGTGCTGGAGGAGGCGCCGGAGGTGGTTGCGTGGCCGCAGGAGCGCTCGCCGGGCGGGTATGAAGTTCTAAAGCATCAGGCGGCCTGCGCTTTCCAGGCATTTGCCACGAAGCGTCTGCGTGCAGGACCTCTGAACCGGAGCGAATGGGGGCTATCCGCGGCGGCGCGCGGAGTGTTGCTGCATAAGACGCTGGAGAAGATATGGTCGCCTTCGAACGGCGCGCTGCATTCGCTCGATGAGCTCCAATCGGCAATACATGAGGGACGGCTTGGAGAGATTTTAATCGGGGCTATTGCGGATGCTTTTGCAAAGTTCGGGCTCGTTGAGGACACATGGATGCGCGCTTATCTTGCGAGCGAGCAGCGTCGTTTGCGGATCAGACTCGAAGAATGGATGAACGAAGAAGCTATGCGCGTGCCGTTCAGGGTTGTTGCGTGCGAGCAGAAGCTGAATGACGTGCGCGTTGGGGATTTAATGCTGAACCTACGCGCGGACAGGATTGATGAGGTTGGGACTTCGGACCGGCTGCTGATCGATTACAAGAGCGGAGAGGCTTCGCCGAGCGACTGGCAGCCTCCGCGCCCCAATGAACCGCAATTGCCGCTCTATGCTGTATTTGGCAATGTCGAAGACGTGCGCGGTGTGCTCTTCGCGCAGATTCGAGCGGGGGAGACAGGATTCAGGGGAAGCGTGACTGACGTGAGGTCGCAATTGTTTGCGAATGCAAAGGCGAGTTCCGCGCTTGTTAAAGAGCCTTACAGCGAATCGTTGCGGGATGGATGGCATGATGCTCTGCTGAAGCTGGCCGGCGATTTTCTGCGCGGCGAGGCGGCGGTGAATCCGAAGGAGGGCAAGAAGACGTGCGCGCATTGTCCGCTGCCCGGGCTTTGCCGTGTGGCGGAGGTTCTGGACGCGCTGGAAGAAGGCGATGAGGCGGGGGAATGTGGTGGCGATGAATAGTCTTCCCGCCGATGATGTGCAGAGGCAGCGCGCGCTTGCGCTGGAGCAGTCGTTTATTGTGCGTGCTCCGGCTGGATCGGGCAAGACGGACCTGCTGACGCGACGTTTTCTGAAGCTGCTGGCGTCCGTCGATGAGCCGGAAGAGATTCTGGCGATTACGTTTACGCGCGCGGCTACGGCGGAGATGCGGGCGCGGGTGCTGGGCGATCTTGAGAGGGCTGCACGGCTTGAGTTGACGAGCGACCCTGAGAGGGATTCTCTTGCCCGCACCGCGCTGGAGCACTCCGAGGCCAGAGGATGGCGCTTGCTGGAGCAGCCTTATCGATTGAACATCGAGACAATCGACTCTCTGTGCCTGCGGATTGCGCGCAATCAGCCGCTGATGTCGCGTATGGGGGGAAGGCTTTCACCTTCGGAGAATGCGGGGCCGCTGTACGCAGAGGCAGCGCGCCGAACGCTGGGATGGCTGGGTGCCGCGGACGCGGAACTGGAGGCCGCGCTCATCCATGTTCTTGAATTGCGCGATAACAATCTGATGGATTGCGAGCGGCTGATTGCGGGCATGCTGGAGCGGCGCGACCAGTGGGTTCGGGCGTTTCCGTTGACAGGCAACATGAGCGAGGTTGAGTGGGAACTGGCGCGGTCGCGGCTGGAGCGCCCATTTCGCGAAGAGGTGAAGCGGATTCACGGCGAGGCGCATCGGCTTCTTGCGCCGCACTCGCTGCTCGTTTCGGAACTTTTTGAGCTTGCGCATTACTCCTGCGATCACGGCAATGTGCAGATGGCGACGCTGATGGGAGTGAATGCGCTGCCCTCGCCGGAGGCTGCAGTGGTGGAGCACTGGCGCCGCATCAGCGAGTTTCTTTTAACCAAAGGTGGCGAGTGGCGCAAGCTGAGCGGCCTGGACAAACGCCACGGCTTTCCCTGCAGCAACAAAGAGCAGAAAAAAGTGAAGGAGCGCATGGGCGATCTGCTGACGAGACTTCAGCAGATTCAAGGCCTGCGCGAGGCTCTCTGCGCCGTACGCGATTTGCCGAAGCCGCACTATGAGGAAGGGCAGTGGAAGACGCTGCGCCATATCTTTATTGCGCTGCGACGGGCTGTGGCCGAGTTGCGCGTTCTGTTTGCGGAGCGGGATACGACGGATTTCACGGAGTTGAGTCTGGCTGCGCGGGATGTGCTGAGCAATGCGGAGGCGAGCCCGGATGTGCTGTTGACATTGAGCGGGAATGTCGGTCATCTGCTGGTGGATGAGTTTCAGGATACTTCGCTAAGCCAGCATGAGTTGCTGCGACTGTTGATTCGGACATGGGAGACGGGTGACGGCAGGACATGCTTCTTTGTTGGCGATCCTATGCAGTCGGTGTATCTCTTTCGTCAAGCTGAGGTTGCGTTGTTTGAGCGGGTCGCGAAGGAGGGATTGGTTTCTGAAGAGCACACCGTAACATTTGAGCCGCTGGAGCTGATGACGAATTTTCGGTCGCATGCAGGGCTGACGACGCGATGGAATGAGATGTTCAGCGCCGTGTTCGCGTCAGGAAGCAGAGCAGCAGGTGCGCAAATCGGCTATTCGCATACGGTATCCGCAGAGCCTGCGTTGCCGGGCGAAGCAGTACAGGTGCATCCTCAGATTGTTGGCGCGGCCGACCGTAAGGTTACGCCGGAAGAAAAGGCGCTTGCGCAAGAAGGAGAAGCCGAGCAAGTGCTGGCCATTGTTGAGGAGCACCGAGAGCGGATACAGCAGGCGATTGCTGATGGAAGTGAATATCGCGTGGCTGTGCTGGTGCGGTCGCGTCCACATCTGGCAAGGATTGTGGCTCTGTTGCGAGAACATGGTGTTGCGTTCCGAGCGGTTGAACTGGAGCAGCTGAATGAGCGGCAGGAGTTGCTGGACCTGATGTCGCTGGTTCGGGCGCTGCTGCATCCCATGGACCGCGTGGCGTGGCTCTCGGTGCTGCGGGCACCGTGGTGCGGGTTGACGATCAAAGACCTGCATGTGCTCGCCGGAGCGGACGATCCGGCATTTCAACATTTGCCGATCGTTGCACTGATGGCACTGCGAAGTGAACTTTTGAGCGAAGATGGTGCGGCGCGATTGCGGCGTGTGGCGGCGATTCTGCAACAGGCGCTGGCTGTGCGCTTTCAGGGAGCTTATGCAGCTTCGTTTTCGCAATGGGTCGAGCGCACGTGGCGCAGCCTGGGCGGGCCGCAGTGCGTGGATGCCGCCGGATATGAGAACGCGCAGGTGTTTTTCACCTTGCTCGATGCGCTGACCCCAGATGGCATGGAGTGCCTTACAGAGGACTTCGAAGCGCAGATGGAGCGACTCTATGCGCAGCCTGATCCGAGGGTGAGCGAGCGCGCCGGCGTTCAGCTGATGACCATCCATAAAGCGAAGGGGCTGGGATTTGACGTGGTGATTGTGCCCGGGCTCGACCGCGGGGCGGCGCAGGATGTTTCGCCGCTCATCTGCTCGCTGGAGCGCACGAATGCTGCCTCGGGAGAATCGGAGATGCTGGTGGCTCCGATTGGAGCGCGTGGAAGTATCAGCCACCCAACCTACCAGTGGGTGCGGAAGCAGCGCAGCCAGCGCGCAGATGACGAGTTGAAGCGGCTGTTTTACGTGGCCTGCACGCGGGCGCGCAGATCGTTGCATCTGCTGGGAACCGCTACGATGACAGATTCCGGCCTGAAGCCGGGAGATGCGAAGAGTCTGCTGGCGACGGCATGGCCCGCATTGGTGGAAGACTTTGAGGCAGCGCAGGATGCGAGGCATGAGCCGGCTGGGGATGTGATCGCATTTCCGGCGCGGAGAGAGGCGGAGGTCGTGATCAGTCTGGCTGCCGGCGCCGATGCGATGGGCGGCAATTCTGGATCCAGGCTCTTCCTGCGCCGTCTGCCGGTTGATGTTGACCTTGCGCCGCGATTCGAGAATGTAACGTTTGCCGGGGTTGATTCGGGGGGCATGGAGCCTGCGCCAGCCCGGCCCGAGGGATCGCGTGACGCACGGCAGAAGGGGAGCGTGGTACATGCTCTGTTAGAGCAGGTGAGCCGAGGAGCTTCCATCGAAGCGCTCCGCGTTCCGGCTCGTTCACTGTTTCGTGGAGCAGGATACTCCGGCAAGTCTTTGGAAGATGCGATCGAGGAGGTTCTGGCTGCTGTGAAGAACTGCGCGAATGATCCAGATGGGGCCTGGGTACTTGCGCCGCACGCACAGGCGCAGTCGGAGGTCTCGTGGACGAGATGGAAGGATGGAGCGCTGGAGAGGCTTCGTGCGGATCGTGTGTTTGTGGCGGGGGCAGAGCCGTGTGAGCCGGGCGAGGAGCATCTTTGGATTGTGGATTACAAGATGAGCGCTCCGTTTGGCGATGAAGATTTTCTGGCCCATCAGCGCGAAGCGTATGCTCCGCAATTGGCGCGTTATGCGAGCGCATTGCGCGAGGCGCAGGGAATTCATTTGCCCGTGCGCTTTGGGCTGTACTATCCGCGCATTCCACGGCTCGACTGGTGGGGTCCAGACGAAGCTTAGGCCTGCCTGTGCTCGTTTTCCAGCATGTGATGGCGAACGTCGGCACCGCGTACCCAGAAGATTACGTCCTCAGCGATGTTGGTTGCGTGATCGGCCACTCGTTCAAGGATGCGCGCGATCATGAGCGCGTTGAGAGCCTGCGGCGCGAGGTGGGGCTCAGTTTTCATGAGATTCAGCAGGGCAAAGTATGCTGCTTCGTTCATGCGGTCCACAGAATCATCCATAGACAATACGGATTCGGCTACGGTTGCGTCAGCTTCAATGAAAGACTGCAGGGCTTTTCTCACCATAGCTTCGGCGAGGCTGGCCATGCGCGGGATATCGACCGGCATTTCGGCTACAGGAAAGGCCTGCAGTTCGCGGACACGGTCGCTGATGCTGTTAGCCGAGTCGCCTACGCGCTCGACGTCGGCGTTGATCTTGATGACGGCGAGGATGAAGCGCAAATCGATGGCCATGGGTTGCTCCATGGCGAGTAGATCGAGCGCCATCTGATCGATCTCACGCTCGAAGCGGTTGATGGCCAACTCTCCACGATCGACGAGATCGCAGATGGAGAGGTCGCGCACGCGGTAAGCTTCGACGGCGCGCTGAATGGCCTGCTCGGCCATGCCTGCCATGACGAGCAGTTTCTCCTTGAGGTCATCCAGGCTGCGCTGAAAACGAATTCGAGTCATCCGAACCTGCCTGTGATGTAATCTTCTGTCCTCTTGTCGCTGGGGTTTGTGAATATTTTGTGAGTGGAATCAAACTCGACAAGCTTGCCGTTCAGGAAGAAGCCGGTGCGCTCGGCGACGCGCGCGGCCTGCTGCATGTTATGGGTGACGATCACGATGGTGTACTGCGACTTCAACTGAAAGATGAGGTCTTCGATCTTTGCGGTCGATACGGGATCAAGTGCGGAAGCCGGCTCGTCCATGAGGAGCACTTCGGGATCGACGGCGAGAGCTCGGGCGATGCAGAGGCGCTGCTGCTGACCGCCGGAGAGACTGGCTCCTGATTTCTTCTTGAGGTCGTCTTTAACCTCGTCCCACAGCGCGGAGTGCTTCAGCGAACGCTCGACCACTTCATCCAGTACGCGGCGGTTGCGGAACCCATTGAGCCGGAGACCGGAGGCGACGTTGTCATAGATGGACATGGTGGGAAAGGGATTGGGGCGCTGAAAGACCATGCCGATGCGACGGCGGACTTCGACGGGCGAGACGTCGGCGTAGATATCGAGATCGCCGATGTGGACGGAGCCGGTTACGCGGGCGATGGGGTTGGTCTCGTGCATGCGGTTGAGGCAGCGCACGAAGGTGGATTTGCCGCAGCCGGATGGGCCGATGAGCGCCGTGGCCTGGCTTGCAGGGATATGCAGGTTGATATCCATGAGGGTATGGTTTGTGCCATACCAAGCGTTCAGATTGTCTACCTGAATTCCGACAGCCACTTAGCTCGCCCCTTTCAAGACGCCGCGCGAAGTTACGTACCGCACGAGAGAAACTGAAACCACGATTAAAACAATCAGTACCAGCGCGCCGGCCCAGGCCAGGCGGTGCCATTCATCATACGGAGAGATGGCATAGACATAGATCTGCAGAGGGAGCGCGGCGATTGGCTGGTTGATGCTGGTGCTAAAGAAAGAACTGCCGAAGGCGGTGAAGAGCAGCGGAGCGGTCTCGCCGGCAACGCGGGCAAATGCGAGCATGCAACCGGTGATTACGCCTGGCGATGCGGTCTTGAGGGTGATGGAGAGGACGGAGCGCCAGTTGGGGACACCCAGTCCCAGCGCGGCTTCGCGTATGGCGTGGGGGACCATCAGCAGCATTTCTTCGGTGGTGCGGGTGATGGTGGGGATCATCATGATGCCCAGGGCGACGCCTCCGGCGAGCGCGGAAAAGTGCTTTTGGGGCAGCACGACGAGCGAGTAGGCGGCGATGCCCATGACGATGGAGGGCACTCCGTTGAGCACGTCGGCGGTGAAGCGGACCATATTGGCGAGCTTGCTGCCGCGTCCATATTCCGAGAGGAAGATGCCGGCGGCGATGCCGATGGGAACTCCGAGGACGCTGCTGATGGCGAGCAAGACGCCGGAACCGACGATGGCGTTGGCCATTCCGCCGCCCTTTTCGCCGATGGGAGCGGGGACCTGGGTGAAGAAGTTCAGGTTGAGGGAACTGGCTCCCTTGTAGAGCAGATAGGCGAAGATGGCGACCAGCGGCGCGACCACAATGATGGTGCTGAGCACGGCGAGCACAGAGGCCATGTGATTGGCCGTGGTGCGGCGAAAGCGAGTGAATGCGGTGGTTTGATATTGGCTGGCCATCAGGCTACCCTTGCCGGCGCGCCGCGCGTCACGGCCCAGACGAGCAGCCGAGCGAGCGCGTTGACGATGATGGTTACGATGAAGAGCGCGAGGCCGATCTCGACCAGCGCGCTCAGATACATGGGATCGGCGGCCTCAGTGAACTCGTTAGCGATGACGCTGGCCATGCTGTATGCGGGCGCGAGCAGGTTCCTGAGGATGTCGGGACGGTTGCCGATGACCATGGTTACAGCCATCGTCTCGCCCAGAGCGCGGCCGAGACCGAGGATCATGGAGCCGACGATGCCGATGCGGGCGTTGCGGAGAACGCCCATGCGGATCATCTCCCAGCGCGTGGCTCCGAGCGCGAGGACGGCTTCGCGCTGCGTGTGCGGCACAGCGGTCATGACTTCACGGGTGAGCGAGGAGATGATGGGCAGGATCATGATGGCGAGGATGACTCCTGCAGCCAACATGCCGATGCCGTAGTCGGGTCTGGCGAAGAGCCCGGACCATCCGAAGACGCTGATGAGGAGCGGATTTACATGGCTCCGAAGAATGGGAACGAGCACGAATATCGCCCATAAACCATAGACAACACTAGGGATAGCGGCGAGAAGCTCGGTCAGAAAAGCGAGCGGACCGCGCAGAATTTTGGGGCACATCTCGGTGAGGAAGACGGCGAGTCCAATGGCCAGCGGGACGGCGATGATGAGTCCGATGATGGAGGAGACGAGAGTGCCGTAGATGAAAGGCAGGGCCCCATAGTTATTTTCGATCGGGTTCCAGGCGGTTTTGGCGAAGAAGCTCAGGCCGAACTTATTGATGGTCAATTCCGAGCGGACGATCAACTCGTAGAGGATGAGCGCGACGATGGCGAAGATGCTCAGGGCGCAGAGGATCATCAACCAGCGGAAGCTTTTGTCGACGAAGACGGAACTGCCGCGGCTGAGCAGATACTTGCGGATGGCCGAGTGTTCGCCGTTCGAAGGCGCTGTGCCGGGCGTGTCCGTTCCTGGAACGGATGCAGCGGTTGGTTCAGTCACACGAACTTCCTGAGTCTTGAGGGTCACCAGATGTCTACGGTAATCAGGAAGAATGAAAGGACTGTTAAAGGTGTTGATAAAGCTAGATAAAAAGACTCTGGCCGGGCCTGCCTGGGTATCGGCTGTGTGCTGCAGCGTGCCGCATTTATGCTACCCCTCCCCTCCTGTTTTTGCTAACTCATTGAATATGCACGGTTTTCCTGCCTGGTGCTGGTGGCTAATTCATTGATTCCAGGGAGGTTTCCTTGCGGCCTTGATGTCTACGTCATTGATTCTATGGGAGGTTCTGCGAAATTCAGCGCCTTCCCCGACGCATGGTTTATGGCTCCCGCTCTCTGCGGTTGGCAGTCGTCGTAGTATAGGTTGCCTCCTCCCTCGTGTTTCGCTATGTCATCGATATTGCTGATGTTTCTGTCCGGATTCCAGCTATGTGATAGCAGGGATTGGGGTTCCTTTGTTTGTCCGGCGATTCGCCGGGAATGAAAAGGGGCGCAGCCTGGAAGCTGCGCCCTTTCTTTTATTGTATCCGTTTGAGGATCTATCGCCTGCACCGGCCAGGGGCATAAATATACCTGCCCCACCAAGGCATTTTGGTGCGTCTTCTGCCTAGCCGCCAAGAACCATGTCTTCTGCCTAGCCGCCAAGAACCATGAGGTATTCTGCCCCATGTTATGTGCCACGGCCTCGACATTTCATCCCAATCGCCCCTCCCCTCATTCGCTTGGCAACTTGGGCCAGTTCAGCCGGAGGAATTCCTCGTAGGGGGAGAGCATCTTGCCGGGATCGGGGTCGGGCATCTTGTCTTTCAGGAGAGGGAGAAACCCCGTAACGATGTCGCTGACAAGATGCGTCAGCTTATGTAGCGTTGGGAGGAGAGCATTAGCCCGGCCAACCGCCGGTTCAATGATCGTTTCCTCTCCAGTGAGGTTCATATCCTGGTTATCTTTCGGGACACCCATAGTGGTGAAGTATGGTTCGTATGCCTTGAGCGAAACCCCGCCAACAATCACGTCCTCTCCGATGGGCAAAATGAAACTGTGCTTATCGGTATTGTCGAGTCTGCGGAGCAGCCACAGCGGCTCACACCCGCCCTTGTATGGCTTGAGGGCATCGATAGCCTCAATCGCTTCCCGCCGCGCACCTTGTATGCGTCTTCCCTTTCCGGCTTCATAACTCTCAAAGGAATGAAATATCGGGAATTGAATGTCTTCCCATTTTTCGGGCGGAGTTTCTCCGAAAGAGACGCCGACCATAACCAGATGAAAGGCAAGATGGTCGAGAGCGCACCGCAGGTTGTGAGCCACGTCTCCAGCGATAGCGGGAATGTTGGGGGGATAGATATTCAGTGGACGGAAGTTAAGCCCTGGCTCTCCGGTCTGGGGATTGTGGTCGAGGCCAATCGTCTTAAAGGTTGCTTCACCAATCAACTGAACAGCCGCTTCCAACTCATCGAGGTGCTTCTCGGCCCGTTCAATTTTTACGCGGATCAGTCGGAGTCTGTCGTTGGCAAGCATGGATCGATCATAAAGGCCGATTATTGTAGATTAGCCAGTTGATGCACTACTACTTTCCCTGATCGCGCTTCCACTTGCGCAATTCTGCAAATTCGTCGATGAATTTGTCGATGAGCTTGCCGACAGGTGAGAGCCAGATAACAGTAACGATGATGAAGATTAGAATTCCCCAACCTGCCGTCTTGAGTACCTCTTCGATCATGTGCAGCACCTTCGCATATAGACCTACCGCCTCAGTGGCAGTATAGTGCGGAGGCATGACGGCAATAGAAGAAAAGGCACAGCGATACGACAAGAGGCAGCGTGGAATTGAATTGAAGAAGCGGGTAGCCACGCTGGGGAATAGGTTGCAGGACTACGGGAAGGCATGGCAAAGGCTGGCAACCACCTTTCGAGACTACGACTATCCCAACGCGTTCGCTATCGAAGTGGATAACCTCGGTTCCCGTGAGATACGTGTAAAACGGCCTCAGATCGACTCCTTCAGCCATCTTCCCGGTCACGTTCAACCGATTCAGATAATAGCCGCAGTGGGCATATCGTGGTTTAATCCTGACGATTTAGAAAAACTCCTCCTCGAACTTGAAGAGGCGAAGGCAGAACTGGCCGCGATTCGGGAATTCTGCCAAAAGGTTGGCGACCCCTTAGACTAGCTCGGAGTATCATAACCCCATAAAACGGCCCCCATCCAATCCCGAATTCACGCGATTCACTTCAGCGATGTGCTCGATTATGAGGGTATCGAAGACGGAAATTCAGGAGCGTACTGCGATTGGGCTTGACATATTCCTGTTCAGGCAAACGCTCTTCCACATCTCTTCGAGATATGGGTTACCGGGCTGTATCTCGATCCAGCCTAGACGGCCGGGGGCGTCTCGGGACGGGACATCGGCCTCGCCTCTTCCGACACCGCGCTCCTTGCTGCCCCTTTCCCAGTAAGGCCGCGGAAGAGATCGTTACGCATGAGAAAACGCCCGCGGATATGGAGCGGAACGCCTTGGCCGTCCAGCATGCAATCCGGTTCGCCGCCAGTCTTGGCGTGGATGTGCAGATGCGGTTCGGTTGTATTGCCGGAGTTTCCCACGCGGGCGAGGGGCTGGCCCGCAGACACGGCATCCCCCACCCGAACCTGGATGCTGCCCGCCAGCAAATGCGCCAACCCCACAAATGTGTCGGTCCTGGCGGCACATTGGATCACGATGTGGTTCCCTGCAATGTCATCAGCGTCCCGCTGTACCAGTGGATCCATATCCGGGAGCCCGTCCACCACAGCGGTGACGACACCAGCGACCGGGCATAACACCTGTGTGCCATAGATCGCGTAGCGGCCGAGTTGCCGCGGGAAAAAGCCCCAGGCGCGCATGGTGAGCCAGTTCAATCTGAGGATGTCGAGGGCAAAGCGCTGGGACTCATTAAGAAAGTGGTGGTTGACATCGGAACTGCCGCCACCCTGGCCGACAAAGTAGACGCCGGAGGCAAAGGGCGGCGAAATTTCGATTGCCTCCTGCCGCAGTGAGCCGCGATTGAGCCAGCGCCGGATCAGAACCCAGGCCGCCAGCAGGAGGGCCGCACAGACGCTGGCGCCTACCGGGCCGCCCGCGTGGCCTGCCGCCGCGACCATCGCCAACGGAACAATGGGCCGGACGGAATAAGGAATGAACTGACACCACGGTAAAACCACTACAATGATTGCAATCACGACCGTGGTAAGTGGCAGCCAGAGCCACCATCCCGGGGAGCAGGTCCAGGTCCAGTCGATCACGTCGGCGGGAATTAACGCCTCCATCGACAGGATCGACACGATCATCAGCGCAACCAGCAAGAGCCGCCTAACCGTCCATGACCACTTCCGCCCGGCCGGTTGCGCATGACCTACGCCAAGGACGCGGCGCAGGACTCCAACGGCTCGCCGATGCTCGAAGTTGTCAAATGCCACCGCCTGCTCCTTTATGTAGGTTCCAAGCACGCAGTACTCTGCTCTATGTCGATATAGCCCAGAAAGTGACGGGTGAGTGCATGCCGGTAACGAACCGGTCCCCTGGTTATGGCGAAGATTGAGTGTAGTTCGATCCCACCCTTTCGCAAAATGCGTGAAAGGATGGGGCACCCATTTGCGGCTGGTTGAGGGTGGGTCATCCGGCGCTTCGTCGCAGCTCCATGTCCTCCACACAAGCGGGAGCCGCTTGTGTGGGCCACCGGGGGCCTACTCGGTGCGGAGGGCTTCCATTGGTTCTACCTGGGAGGCGCGGAGAGCGGGCAGGGATGCTGCGGTCAGGGCGGCGACGGCGAGGACGACGGTTGTGGTGAAGAGCACCAACGGGTTGTAGGCGGAGACTCCGAAGAGCTGGGATGCCATGAGGTGGCCGAGGAGGATGGCTCCGGGAATGCCGAGGAGGAGCCCTATGCCTACCTGGAGGAAGGCTTCGCGCAGGACCATTTGCTGGACGTGGGTGCGGTTGGCTCCGAGGGCCATGCGGATGCCGATTTCGCTGGTTCGCTGGGCTACCGTATAGGCGGTTGCGCCGTAGAGACCGATGGCCGCCAGCAGGAGGGCGAGCAGGCCGAAGAGCGAGGTGAGCTGCGCGATCATGTTTTGCTGGCTGAAGGCCAGGTTGACCTGTTCGGCGAAGGTCTGGAAGCTGATGGTGGTGAGGTTGGGATTGATTTCGCCGAGCGCACGGCGGACCTGACTCTCAAGATCGAAGACGCGGCCGTGGGTCTGAATCTCGACGGACCCCATGTAGTGCGAACTGGTGACGAAGCGGGCATAGTCGGCAACGCGGGGGTTGGTGGGCGGCAGTGCGGTGCTTTGTGCGGCGGGGAGGAAGTACATGGCGCGGATGGTCTCGTCGGGGCCCCAGTACTGCGTATTCTCGACGACGCCGATGATCACGTAGGTTCCGGTAATGCCTGGGTCCCAGTCGCCGAAGTGCATGCCGATGGGGTTCTTACCGTGGAAGAACTTTTTCACAAAGGCCTGATTCACGATGGCGACATTTTGACTGGTGGCGTCGTCACTGCGGGCAAAGTCGCGCCCTTGCAGCAGCTTTGTACCGATGGCGTCGAAATAGCCGGGACTTATGCGGTTCCAGGAAGATCCGTTGTGCTGTTGGGCCGTTGGCGCGGGCTGGCCTTCGATATACACACCCTCACCCCAGTTGTTTCCGTCGAGCGGACTATAGATGGAGTAGGCGACGTTGGAGACGCCGGGAATGGCGGCGAGGGTGTCGTGGAGCTGGCGGTAAAAGTTCTGGAGCTGGTCGGGTTTGTATCCGGCGGTTTGTGGATCGATCTGGAGGATGTAGCGATGCGTGGTTTGAAAGCCGAACGGTTGGTGGCGCATTTTGTTGAGGCTGAGGATGAGGAATCCGGCGGCGCAGAGAAGCACAACGGAGATGGCGGCCTGGGCGACGACGAGTGCCTTCTGCAGCCAGGTGGTGTGACGGCCGGTGGAGCGGTTGGCTCCGCGCAGGGCTTCAATGGGATTGGCGTGCGCTGACATCCAGGCCGGAGCGACGCCGAAGAGGAGGCCAGTGATCAGAGAGGTTCCGAAGGCGAAGGCGAGGACAATGGGCGACGGATCGGCGCTGATGCTGACGGGATCATGGTGGAAGGCGAGTTGCAGGATGAGCTTTGCGCCACCGATGGCGACGAGAAGCCCGGCCATGCCGCCGAGGATGGCGAGGACGAGGCATTCGACCAGAGCGCGCTGCACGAGGCGTCTACGCGGGGCTCCGAGGGCGGTTCGCACGGAGATTTGCTGGCGCTGAGTTACGGAGCGGGCGAGCATGAGGTTGGCGAGGTTGGCGCAGGCGATGAGCAGCACAAAGCCGGAGATCCAGAAGAGCAGGTGGAGATCGGATTTGTAGTCGTCCTGCATGCGCTGGACGCCCCCGCCGCCGGGTGCGAGACGCAGATACTGCCGGGCGATGAGGGGGCGCTCGCTTGCCTCAACTTTGCTCAGCGGACTGTTGAGAAACTGCTGCAGCTCCACCTGCAGGCGGGCCTGCATGGCGGCGATGTTCGTTCCCGGCTGGACGCGGCCGATGAGGTTGAGCCATTGCAACTCCGGATGGTTGAGGAGGGTGCTCTCGGGCATAACGACCGGCAGGATGTTGAGCGGTAACCAGAGAGATGGCGGATTGGGACTGAGACGCTCGCTGTAAAACCCCGGCGGCGCAATGCCGACGATGGTGACTGGCTGGCCGTTGACCAGGAAGCCGGAGCCGATGATGGATGGGTCTTTGCCGAATTTCTGCTCCCAGGTCTGGAAGCTCATGACGGCGACGGGCGCAGCGCCCTGCACGTCGTCAGAAGGACGGAGCAGACGGCCTGCGTAGGCCTGGAGTCCGAGGGTCTGGAACGAATTGCCGGAGACCCATTCGCCGAGATAGGACTCGGCGGGATGGCTGCTGCCGGTGCGACGCACGGCCAGCTCATCGGGCTGGGCCTGGAAGGCTGCGAGGTTCTCGAACCCGGGGGTGTGATCGCGGAACTCGCGGTACTGCTCGTAGGAGAAGAGGGACCAATCGTTGGGCTTGTCGTTGGGGCCGGGGAAGCCGCCGTTGATGCAGCAATTTTCAACGTCACCGATGCGCCAGAGCTGTGCCGGATCCTTCACGGGCAGGGACTTGAGCAGGACCGCGTGCACCAGAGTGAAGATGGCGGTGGTTGCGCCGATGCCGAGCGCGAGCGTGAGCACGGCGGTTGCGGCGAATCCGGGTGATTTTCTCAGCTGGCGCAAGGCATATTTCAGATCGGTGAACATGGGCGCTCTCTCGCGGGGAACCGTGGTCTCGCTCAGGTATGGATGCAATGCGGGGGCCGAACCGAATGCGCTCTATCTCATAGGTATGGGTTGGTTTAGGGCAGGGCACGAGGGTGCATGGCTGTCCGGTTTGAGACAGCGATGTCCGAAACCGGACAGTTTTGGGGCGTGTGGGACACGCTTCTAGTCGCAGCGCAGGGCGACCATGGGATCGACCTTTGTGGCGCGGCGGGCTGGAAGCCAGGCTGCGATCAGGGTCATGCTGCTGACGACGGCGACCGCTACGGCAAAGGTGAGGGGATCGAAGGGGCTGAGACCGAAGAGCTGCTGGCGGATGACTCGGGTGGCGGCGAGGGTGAGCGGGAGTCCCAGGGCGAGGCCGATGAGCAGGAGCCAGAGGGATTCGCGGAGAACCATCCAGAGGACGGAGCCGGTTTGGGCGCCGAGGGCGAGGCGGATGCCGATTTCGTTGGTGCGGCGGACGACGTTGTAGCTCATGACTCCGTAGAGGCCGATGCTGGTGAGGGCGAGGGCGAGCAAAGAGAAGATTGCGGTGAGGCGGGAGATGAGGGCGTCGTCGACCATGAAGGAGGCGACCTGCTCCTGAATGGTGTGAATCTCAAGGAGGGGCAGGTTGGGGTCGATGGCGGCGACGGCGGCGCGGAGTTCGTGCACGGCTTGTGCGGGATCGCCGGTGGTGCGCAGCTCGATGTTGCCGGCGTAGGCGTTCTCATTGCCCTCGGAGCCGGATGGGCCGTTTATGGTTGGCGCGATCTGGGCGAGGGGAATGTACACCATGCGTTCGGGGGCTTGGTTGCGCGGGTTTTCGGATTTAGTGTCGCGGGCTATGCCGACGATTTGCCAGGGGCCGACGACATTGTCTTCATCGATTTTGAAGGTTCGACCGAGGGCGTCGCCATTGGGAAAGTAGTGGCGGGCAAGGGCCTCATTGACGACGGCGACCTTGAGGCTGGTGGCACTGTCGTCGGGGGTGATGGCGCGTCCGGCGAGGATGGGGACGCCGACGGTTTGAAAATAATCGCCGGAGACGCTGTTGAGCGTGGAGACCGTGTCTTCATGGGGCTGAGGCGTGTATCCCTTGACGGCGATGGAGCTGGTCCAACTGCTTTTGCTGATGGGCGCCGATTTTGACAGGGATGCGGAACGGACGTTGGGGAGGGCTTCGAGGCGCGTGAGCAGGCTCTGCTGCAAAGCATGGACCTGGGTGGACTTGTATCCGGCCAACCTTGCGTCGTATTCGGCGAGAAGCAGATGGGTGCGGTTGAAGCCGAAGTTCTGATTCTGGAGGTTGCGGAGGGTGCGGAGGAATAGTCCGGCGCCGACGAGCAGCAGGAGAGAGAGCATGACCTGGGCTGTGACGAGAGCGCGGGGCCAGATGCGGGCGGTGTGTTCTCCGCCGGCCTGCGCGGTGCGCGCGTTGGAGCTGAGGGTGGATGAGGCTCCCGTGCGTGCCGCGATGCATGCAGGGGCGAGGCCGAAGAGGAGTCCGGTGACGAGGGAGATGGCGAGGGTGAAGAGCAGAACGGTTGTGTCCGGCAGGGGATTGAGGGTGGTGTAGCTCATACCCTGGGACACGAAGGCGATGAGGGCGCGGGTGGCGAGGAAGGCTACGCCGAGGCCGAGGACTCCGCCGGTGATGGACAGCAGGAGGGATTCGATGAGGCTTTGGCGGACGATGCGGCCGCGGCTGGAGCCGAGAGCGAGGCGTGTGGCGATTTCGCGCTGGCGTGTGGCGGCTCGGGCAAGCAGAAAATTGGCGAGGTTGGCGCAGGCGATGAGCAGGACCAAAGCGACGACGCCCATGAGGATCTTGAGCGAGTCGCCGTAGAGAGCACGGAGGGCGGAGACTCCGTGGGCGGCTGAGACGAGGGGTACGGTGGCGCGGCTGATCTCGTGCTGGCGGTCCGCAGAGATAACGGGGCCTTCTCCGGCGCGAATGTAGTTGCGGACTTGCTGGTTGAGCCATTGCTGGTCCTGCGCGAGCGGGATTTGCGGGTTACGCCGGGCGAACATGTGGAGGATGTAGTAAGAGCGCGGCGCGAGCATGGAGGGCTGCAGCATGATCTGGGGCTGCATGGTGATGGGGACCCAGAAATCGGGCAGCCGGATATCGGACTTGATGCCGTGGAACTGCCTGGGCATGACTCCGATGACGGCGAACTGGGAGCCGTTGATGGTGATGGTTTTGCCGAGGATCGCGGGGTCGGAGGAGAGATTCTGCTGCCAGTAGCGGTAGCTGAGAACTGCGACGGGGTTGCTGCCGGGCGTGGTCTCGTCGGAGAGAGCGATGGTGCGCCCGAGGAGGGCATTTGCACCAAGAACTTTGAAGAAGTTGCCGGAAACCATGCTGGCGTTGGCCTGGGTGGCAGGCTGCGCATCGATTGCAGAGCCGGTTCTTACGCTGACCCTGGGGAGGAAGCTGCCATAGGAGGCGACTCCCTGGAACGGGCCGGGATTGGCCTGGAGCAGACGCGCGAAGTCGTAGGTGAACATGTCGAAGGTGCCGAGATCGACACCGCCGAGGACGCCTCCGTTCATGGATGGGCCGAAGGTGACGAGCTGCTGCGGGTTGCTGACGGGGAGGTCTCGCAGCATGACCTGCTGGAGGAGGGTGAAGATGGCGGTGTTGCCTCCGACGCCGAGCGAGAGAGAGAGCAGGGCGACGACGGTGAAGCCGGGGTTTCTGCCGAGGGTGCGAAGGCTGAGGCGAATGTCCTGGAGCAGACTGTCGAGGATCGACTCCCAGCGGGAGGACCATACGTGATGCTTGACGGCGTTGCGGCTGCCTACCTCGACGAGCGCGGCGCGGCGGGCAGTATCGGGAGACATGCCGAGGCTCTGCTTGTGGGCGGCGGAGGCGGCGACGTAGCTGTCGAGCTCTTCGTCGATCTCGCGGTCGATGCGCTGCCTTTGCAGTAGAGCCTTGATGCCTGCGGTGAGGTTTGCGAGCCATTGCATGGGATGTGTCTCCTGTCGGTATTCGTTCGCATCAGGCTTCGAGGATGCGGGAGATGGCGGTGATCTGACGGTGCCATTGCTCGGTTTCTGCCGCCAGCGCTTTGCGGCCGCCTGCTGTGAGCAGGTAATACTTTGCGCGGCGGTTGTTTTCCGTCGCGCGCCACTCCGACTTTACGGAGCCGGACCGCTCCATGCGGCTGAGAGCGGGGAGCAGCGAGCCGGGATTGACGCGGAAGACTCCGCCACTGATCTGCTCGATGCGGAGAGCTACGCCGTAGCCGTGCATGGGTTCGAGGACCAGGGTTTTGAGGATGAGCATTTCCAGGGTTCCCTGGACGAGATCGCTGGATTTTGATTCGGTGATTTTGCCGGGCATCGTTTTCCTCTTGATAATCGAGAGGAGACACCTTTTCCTCTGGATTGTCAAGAGGAGAGGCTGATTTTAGAGCATTCACGAATTCTCACGCTGTCAATGGAGGAATGTGCCTCCTGGCAATTCGTGTGCGAAAGAGCGGTCTGGCCGGCGCATCATGCTCTGAAGCGAGAAGAAATTGAGCAGACGAGTGGCCCATCCACAAAAAGCATTTTAAGAATGAAGCTACTTTTAAATTACTCTTTCCAGCTGTTCATTCGGTCCCAATCTTTAAGGCGGTTCTCCAGTTTCTGTGGAGTTTTCCGCGATGTGCAAGGTGGCTTTTTGAGGAAAAAGCCACCTTATGGCATTCCGTTCCCACTACACCAACTGGAGAACCGCTATAGCGTACATAAACCGGATCTGTCGGTGTAGACGCGCTCTGTATTTGAATAGCAACAGATGACCGCGTTCCATTAGTGCTTAGCGTGGACAACATGAACGCCAGCGTGTCCCGGTGCGAGTGCTTGAACGTCGCGGCCGAACCTGGATGCGATCTCCTGGAAATTGATGTCTTCGATGGCACAAAATCCGTGCGAGCCAAGAATCGCTGCAATACCAGCCGGCTCGAAACGGCTGGCCCAACGTTCATCCATTTTCTGAAGTTGTTCGGTCCGCTTCGTTACTAATTCCCTCATCTCTTCTGAGAACGCCTGCGGGGGTTCCATGTAGTCGAACACCACCTCCGAGTTCTGGATTGACGACATGTAGTCCAGAGTGCGGCCGATAGCGTCCTGTGTCAGATATGGCACAACCCCGAGCCAGGTGAAAAACGCGGGCGAGTTCTGCTGAAAGCCTGCGGCTGCGAGCTTCTCTCCCACATCGTCCCGCTCGAAATCGACTGGCACGAGAATAAGCCATCGCGGAAGTGCGATTTGAGCCTCAGCCAGGCGCTGGCTTTTCCACGCCTGCGTCGCGGGGTGGTCCACCTCATAGACACGGATCTGTCGCGCGCGATGTGGATTCCGGAGAGCGAAAGTGTCGAGTCCGGCGCCAAGGATGACGATCTGCCGAATCCCCCTTTCGACAGCCATTGACAAAGCATCTTCCGCAATCCGGCTTCGCGCGGCGGTGAACAGACGCCCGATGCTGGCCAAGGGGTGTTCGTTCGCGAATTGAAGCAGGTCCTTTTCGTCTTCACACAGAATCTTCATGGCGAATGGGTCATAGAGGATTGAGCCATGATCAAGCACCTGATGAGCAGCTCGTTGTCGGGCGATTATCAGGGCTGTGCGGCTATGTTCATTCGGCTTCATGTTCGTTTCGGTGGTAATGTCCGTCCTTTGTCCCCAATCATGCTTCCATCCATCCACCGATGCCGCCACTCTTCGTATGTAAATCCCAGGTCTTCGTCGGATACACCCAACTGAAATCCACAGGGAGGACATAGCTTGTAGAACCCCTCCTCGCCTCACGTTGTAGCTGTTCCTGCAGATCGGAAAATCCGCAAACAGGGCAAAGATGAGCCATCTTATTGCTCTCCAATCATGAAAGGGTGGGCCATCTGTCCATCCGTCTGGATTTGTGACTTATTCCGAATCCGAATCTGAATCTGAGTCTGAATGTTTAAGGATTATGGGGGAGCTGTCGTCCTTCTTGACCAGTGGTGCTGTTATGTCGTCGAGGTAGTCGGGGGTTCCCTGGACGCGGATTAAGGAGGGGTAGCGCTCGCCTCCGTGGTAGTCGATGTCGGCGTTCACGATGTAGGTGTCGGCCTGGAGGATGAGGTGGATGGGGTGGGTGCTGGTTTTGGAGTCGTGGATGGCTTGCTTGAGAGCTTCCGGGGAGAAGATCTGGCCGTTGACGGCGATGATCTTTTCCATTGGAGAGACCCCGGCCTTGTCGGCGGGGCCGTTCCAGAGAACGTCGGAGATTTCGCCCTGGGCATTGACGCGGAGGCCGATGGAGTACCAGCAGTCAACGCTTCCGAGGTAGCGGGCGTAGGCATGGAGGAGTTCTTTTTCAGACCTGGTCTCGTGGTCGGTGAAGACGAGCTTGTATCCGCCGCGCTCGATGCCGTCGTAATCGGCCCTGGGGTCGATGGTGTAGATGCGGTCGTGGAAGAATTTGGCCCAGTCGTAGGGCAGGACCTGATTGAGATCGGCGCAGAGCTCGTCGAAGGTGTAGGGAACGATGAGGGGCCCGGTGTTTCCGCCTTTGGCGAGGAAGATCTGGAGAAAGTCGGTGAGGGACTTCTTGTTGTCGGTCTTCTGGCGGATGAGGGTGTCGGCGTCAAGCCAGACGAGCTGGCCTTCCATGTAGTAGTCCTGGCCGCGGCGGTAGTTGGACCAGGCGGGGTTGTCGGCGCGGAGGATGCTGGCGGCTACAGCGGTGTCTTCGGTCGAGCGCCAGTCGCGGCCGGGGGTGTACTGGAGGCGGGCGGAAGTGATGGCAAGGATGTCGCGATATTGCTCCTGTGACTTGAGTCCGGAGCGGGCGGCGAGGACGTTGCCGAGATATTCTGTCATGCCTTCGTAGACCCAGAGCAGGCGTCCCCACTGGGGAAGGGCAAAGGTGGGCTGATAGAGCTCGGAGGGGCGGCGGTACTTGCCGTTCCAGGAGTGGGTGAACTCGTGGGAGAGGAGGTCAGCGTTGGCGAGCTCGAGTCCGGGCCTGGAGAAGCCTTTTTCCTGGACGCCATTGTCGGAGGATTGGCCGTGCTCCAAGCCTTCGCCCCCGGCTACGTCAGAGAGGGTGAGAAGGAAGTGGTACTCGTGGTAGTGGTGCGAGGCGTAGGCGGCGCTGGCTTCGCGGACGAGGTTGGAGATCTTGTCGAGGAGCTGAGGGCTGAGGTTGGAGTCTGCGGGGAAGTCGGAGACGGTGTCGATGTAGTGTTTGGGGGTGATGTCGGGTGCGAGGGCGAACTCGTGGAAGTATTGGCCGGTGATGATGGGCGAATCCTCAAGCTGCTCGACGGTGGTGGCGGCGAATTGAGTGGTGGCTCCGTCGGCGGGCACAGGCCATGCGCCTCCACTGACGGGGGTGAGGGCGGTGCCTACTCCCCAGCCGTCGGGAACGATGAGGGATGGCTGGATGGGAATGTCGGCTACAGGCTTGTCGGCGGGGTAGAGAAGGAGCTTTTCCCATTCGAGTACGGCGAGCTTGTGGGAGACGCGCCTGGTGACGATGCAGTCGAGGTGGGCGTGGAGGGTGGTGACTCCGGGCGGGATGTCGAGGTGGAACTCATATAAGTTGACGTTGTCGCGACGCCAGGGAAGGGTTTTGCCGTCGGCGGTGAAGACGACTCCGACGATGTCGCTGACCGGGCCGGTGGGGCGGTGGTCCCCGGGGATCCACTGAGGTGTGATGAGGGTGAGCGGGCCGGAGGTGACAGGCAGCTCGACTTCGGCGCTGTAGAGCTTGCGGGGCGCCTGGGTGAGATTGGCAGTGATCTGAATGGGGGGCTGCTGGGCGAAAGCAGAGGCGGTGAGCAGCGCGGCACAGAGCGTGCCTGCGATGCGGAGGGAGAGTGAGCGCATTCGAGAGGAGATCCTTGGATGGAGTGTGGAACCTTTTATAGTACAGCTATTAGCCAATAGCCAATAGCCCGTGAGCCATTCGCTCAGGAGGTGGCCGGCTCCGCATCCGGAGTGCGAAGGGCGTTTGCCTGAAGGGGCGGCTCCGCGAGCGGGAGGGTGAAGAGGAAGGTGGCGCCGGCACCGAGCTCGCTTTCGACGCGGATGGTACCTCCGTGGGCGAGGATGATGTGCTTGGCGATGGCGAGGCCGAGGCCGGTGCCGCCAGATTCGCGGGAGCGGGCCTTGTCTACGCGGTAGAAGCGTTCGAAGATGCGGCCGAGGTGCTCGGAGGCGATGCCGGGGCCGAAGTCCTGCACGAAGAACTCGACGAAGCCTTCGCGGTCGCGCGCGCCTACGATGACCTGCTTGCCCTCCCTGCCGTATTTGACGGCATTCTCGATGAGGTTGCCGAAGACCTGGGTGAGGGCGTCCTCGTCGGCGAGCACGACGGAGCTGGTGGCGTGGGAGGACTCGAGCTTTACGTCGAGGTCGATGACCATTCCAGCAACGGCGCGCATGGCGTCGCGGACGAGGACGGAGGCGGCGACGGGGCGGGTTTTGACCTTGTAATCGCCGGACTCGACGCTGGCGAGGGCGAGGAGGTCTTCGGTGAGGCGGTTCATGCGATTGGCGTTCTTGAGGATGATGGCGAGGAATTCGCGCGTGGGGCCGGGCAGATCGTAGTGGCTTTCGAGGAGGGTTTCGACGTATCCGGAGATGGAGGTGAGCGGGGTGCGGAGCTCGTGAGAGACGTTGGCGATGAAGTCGCGGCGCATCTTCTCGGCGCGGGCGATGTCGGTGACGTCATGGAGGACGGCGACGGCTCCGCCGCCGGGGGTGGGCGCGGCGTTGACGTCAAAGGTGCGGCCGGGGGCGACGGAGGTGGCTTTGGCACTGCGCAACTCATTACGGCTGAGGGCGGCTTCGACGCAGGCGAGCACTTCAGGGTCGCGCACGGCGTGGACGAGGGCCTGACCCTGGTGCCCGGCGGCGGGCGCGATTCGGTGCATGACAGCATTGGACCATGCGATGCGTCCGGCGGCGTCGACGGCGACGACGGCCTCCTGCATGCTGTCGAGGAGGGCGGCAAGCTCGCGCTGGCGGGACTCAAGAACGCGGAAGCTGGACTCAAGGCGCGCGGCGGTGGCGTCGAGGGCGTGGGCTACGTCAGAGATTTCGTCCAGATTGCCTTCTTCGACGCGGGCGGAGAGGTCTCCAGCGGAGATGCGGTTGGCGAAGGTGACGATGCGGTTGAGGCGGGCGGCGGCGCGTTGCGCGAGAAAGGCAGAAAGAACGATGGCAATGGCCATGGCGAAGAGCGAGGCCAGCAACAGGTCACGGCGCAGCAGATGAATCTGGCCGGGAAGGGAGTGCTGCATGAAGCTGCGGAGAGCAATGTCCAGCGCCGCCGTGCTGACGGCGATGACGAGGACGAAGGAGAAGAACAGCTTGGTGAAGACGCGGCCAGTCATAGAAATACAGGGATTAGGGATTAGGGATCAGCTGTTCATCGGTTGCTGTTTTATGAGGCGCCGGCGAACGTTTCTCTACCGTTTCTCAGCTAAGCGGATTTTAGCTGACGGGCGTATCGGCCAGCTATTTGTCGCGTCTTAGCTGGCTTTGGGCATTTCGAAGCGGTATCCGGCTCCGCGTACAGTTTTGAGGTAGCGGGGATCTTCGGCATCCTGCTCGATTTTCTCGCGGATGCGTCGCACATAGACATCGACGGAGCGTGGCGTGACGAAGCGAGCGTCTCCCCAGACGGCGTCAAGGAGATGATCGCGGCTGAAGACGCGGCCAGGGTGGCGCGCGAGGTAATCGAGGAGGCGGAATTCGGTGGCGGTGGTGGTAGTGAGCTGGCCGCGCACCTTGAGCTGCATGGCGCTGGCGTCGATCATGACGTCGTCGAAGCTGATGACGGAGGGCGCGGAAGGCCGCTCGAAGCGGCGCAGCACGGCCTTGACGCGAGCCAGCATTTCGCGCGTGGAGAAGGGTTTGGTGATGTAATCGTCGGCGCCCAGTTCGAGGCCGAGGACGCGGTCATTTTCCGCAGCACGCGCGGTGAGAAAGATGATGGGCGTGGTGCTGAGAGCGGCATGGGCGCGCAGGCGGCGGCAGACATCGAGGCCGTCACCGCCGGGAACCATGATATCGAGAAGAAAGAGCGCGGGAGGCTGGCGTTCGGCGTCTGCGATGAGATTTGTGGGAGTGCTAAAGGTACGGACCTGGAAGCCGGACGCTTCCAAATGATGCTGTATCAGGCGGGATATATCCGTGTCATCTTCAAGAACGAATACGGTCTGGCTCAAAGTGCCTTCCTCGGTGAGTTGTACTGAAGGCGCAGGCGCAAACGACCTGATACGCCCCGTGTGCCATCAGGTTAAACCGCTTTGGGGAAAGAAATGCAAACGTTCTGTGAATTTCCGAGGTAGCATGGTTGGCGGCGGGGGGAATCCGGTTTGCTATACTCGCAATCAATTCCGTGATCTATTTATGATCTTGTAACTTCGGGGTGGCCACAGGGAACCAAAGCGTGCCTAAACCATTGATTCTCTGCATAGACGACGAAGAACTTGGCCTGCAAATTCGCGGGACTGTTCTGGAACGCGCAGGTTACCGGGTGATTACGGCTATGGATGGCGATTCGGGTTTGAGCCTGTTTGCGAGCGAACCCGTGGATGCTGTGATCCTGGATTACTTCATGCCGTCGATGAACGGGGCGGAGGTAGCGACCGAGATGCGGCGGTTGCGGCCGAAGGTTCCGATTATTCTGCTCTCGGCGTATCTGAATTTGCCGCCAGAGGTCACTGGCCTGGTGAATATGACAATTTTGAAGGGCGATGGACCGGATGTTCTGCTGGCCAAGGTGCGGCAGGTTCTTCCTGCCGGACCGGAGGGCGCAGAAATGGAGGCGCTGGCGTGAATCTGCGTGAATTTCGCCACATTCTGCGCCAGGCGTTGTACTTTCCCGTTCTTCTGCTGCTCGTGCTGGCCGGGTTTTTTCTGCAGCAGCTCGGGAAGTCCTCGGTGCTGCTTCGCGCGATCAACCGCAGCGACAAGGTGACGGCGCAGGTCATCGACCTGCAGAAACTGATTCTGGACCAGGAAACGGGCGTGCGCGGCTATGAGTTGACCCATGATCCGGAGATGCTTGCGCCGTACAACGCCGGAACGGTTCCCATACAGAATGAATTTGCGGAATTGGGCAAGCTTCTCGCGGGCAACGATCTGCAGCTGCAACGATTGGCCATCCTTTCCGACCGCTATCAGATATGGCTGGGCCTGACGCAGCGCATCCTTTCCAAAGACGGGTCGCTCACAACCGGCACCGAGGTCTACAAGCAGGGCCAACAGATGATGAATGGGATTCGCGACACAGTGAATGCCATGCTGCACGATGAGGATTTGCGGCGCAGGATACTGTCGGCGGAGGCGCCCGACCTTCGGCATCGCGTATTTATTGCGATTCTCTCGGCCTCGCTGTGTATTGGCCTGGCGGTGGCACTGTTTACGCGGCAGCGGCTGCGGACGGTTTCGCGCAGCTATAACGCTACGCTGGACGCGCTGGAGGAGCGGTCCCGCGAAGTGCACGAGAGCAGGCAGTGGTTCCAGACGACGCTGGAGTCGATCGGCGACGCAGTGATCGCCTGCGATATTGCCGGGAATGTGGAATTCTTAAATGCGATTGCCAGCGGTCTTACAGGATGGATGATGCATGACGCCCTGGGGCATCCATTGACCGAGGTGTTCCGGATTATTCATGAGGAGACGCGCGAGCCGGCGGAGAGCCCGGTGGAGATGGTTCTGCGACTGAAGAGGGCGGTGGTGCTGCCCACCCATACGGTACTGCTCTCGCGCCAGGGGCGGGAGTTTGTGATTGACGACAGCGCCGCGCCGATTCTGGACGCGCACGGGCAGATGACGGGAGTGGTGCTGGTGTTCCGCGATGTGACGGAACAGCGGCGTTCTGCGGCGGCGCTGGTCGCGGGCGAGAAGCTTGCGATCGCGGGGCGGCTTACGGCGAGCATTGCGCATGAGATTCACAACCCGCTGGACTCGGTTGCCAACCTGCTTTTTCTGCTCCGCGATGAAGACGATCCCGCCAAGCGCACGGAGTACCTGCAGATGGCGCAACAGGAGCTGGGGCGCACGATGCAGATCAGCCGGACGATGCTGAGCCTTTATCGCGAGCCGAAGGCTCCGGTGGCGGTGGATTTGAAGGACCTGATCGAAGGCGTGCTGCTCCTGCTGGAGCGGCGCATTCTACAGCAGCACATCCAACTGAAAAGCGAATTTGTGGAACCGTGTGTGGTGGAGGGTTTCCCGGCGGAGCTTCGCCAAGTGATCACCAATGTACTGGTCAATGCGATTGAAGCCGCCGGTCCGGGCGGCCATATGCGGGTTCGGCTGGAGAGCGCCGGGCCGGAGGAGTTCCGCGGAGCAGGCGCCCTGATCGAGGTTGCGGATAGCGGAGCGGGGATCACAGAGGATGCGGCGCAGCGTATCTTCCAGCCATTTTTTACGACGAAAGGCGAGCAGGGCACCGGACTCGGGCTGTGGGTGAGCATGGGCATTGTGCAGAAACACGGCGGCACGATCCGACTGCAGAACTGCGGGCAGATGGAGTACACGGGTGCGTGCGCGCGCATCTATCTGCCGACCAAGACGCTGGCCAGCGCCGATAGGCCGGTTGCGGTGTTCCTTGGTTAACGCGAGTATTTTTCGTTCTTGAAATCGATGCCTTGCGGTGAGAGCTGCGTTCCCGTTTTCGTTGACGGTGGCCGCGAAGAATTCGACGCGCACGCTGGAGAAAATACGCGGAGAATGTTCGCAACCTTGGGCCGGAGGCTGTGTTTAGCTGAAATGTAGTCAGCAGTATTCGGAACAACGAAAGGGAGAACGACCGATGAAGAAATTTCTACTGGCGGCAGCTGCAACGGCACTGCTGGGAACGAGCGCAGCTTTTGCCCAGGTGGTGGTGCGCGTGGCCCCGCCGCCTGCAATTGTGGAACACCGCCCGATTCGCCCCGGCGGGGCATACGTTTGGGTGGGTGGATACCATCGCTGGGACGGGCGCCGATATGTGTGGGTTACGGGGCGCTGGGTGGTGCCGCCTCATCGCGGCGGCGTGTGGATTATGGGGCACTGGAGCCACAGACCGGGCGGATACGTGTGGATCCAGGGCCACTGGCGGTATTAAGGCTGATCGTTTCATGAATGCTGAGGCGTCCGGAACTACCGACGCCTCAGATCGGTCTGAGGAATTGCCGGGAGTTCCGATCAAGCAACATTGCTTTTGGATTTTTCGCGGGATGAGGGCGTTTGTCCGGAGGCCGAGCCGCGGCTTCGCAGCATGAATTTCTTGCGGCACTGCAGGCATTCCCAAGGGTAGTAGCCGAATTCCGGCCAGACTCGTCTCCTTAGGAACCCTCTACGCTCGATACGTACAATGGTCCGCTGCCTGCATTTCGGACAGCACATCTTTTCAGGTTTCAACTGACCCGCCTCGTGAAGTTTCGTTCGGTTGTGCATCCGTCGATGGCGGCGGGGGGAATGCCGGCGAAGGATTGAGCGGATGTCCCACTTATCGGAAACTTCCTCTCAATCCGTTCGTATCAACGGACTGCGTCCAAATAGTAAATCGGTCTGCCCGGAATGGACAACGAATTTTCTATTTCGTTGGAGCGGAGCATAGGCGGACGCGGGGTCGATACGCTCATGATGATGTATCGGTGCGCGGCAATTTACACTTGAATCTATGATTCCCACACTGGAATGGACCGATGAGGGCGTGCGTTTTCTGGACCAGACGCGCCTGCCGCTGGAAGAGACATATGTTTTGGCCAAGACGTACCAGGACGTCGCGGATGTGATTACCACGATGGTAGTGCGGGGTGCTCCGGCGATTGGCGTAGCTGCGGCAATGGGCGTGGCTTTGGGAGTGAAGAACAGTCCGGCGAAGACGATCGAGGATTTGTCGCGGGATAAGGAAAAGATCAGCAAGGTTCTGGCGGCGACGCGGCCAACCGCGGTGAATCTGTTCTGGGCGATCCAGCAGATGGGGGAGAAGTTTGAGGCGCTGAAGGCGCGGCCAGGGATTACGGTCAACGCGATTCAGGCAGAGTTGATTGCTGAAGCGCAGACAATGTACGACGAGGACATTGCCGCGTGCAGGGCGATGGGAGATTTTGGCGCGGAGTTGATGCCGGAGGATGGCGGCGTGCTGACGCACTGCAATGCGGGCGCGCTGGCGACGTGCGGCTATGGTACAGCGCTGGGGGTGATTCGCAGTGCAGTCGCCGACGGGAAAAAGCTGCATGTATATGCGGACGAGACGCGGCCTTTTCTGCAGGGGGCGCGGCTGACGGCGTGGGAGCTGATGCACGATGGGATTCCGACGACGGTGCTGTGCGACAACATGGCGGCGAGCCGGATGCGGATGGGGAAGATCCAGGCTGTGGTGGTGGGAGCGGATCGCATTGCAGCGAACGGCGACGTGGCCAACAAGATCGGCACGTACGGCGTGGCGGTGCTGGCGAAGGAGCACGGGATTCCGTTTTATGTGGCGGCTCCGTGGTCGACGATTGACCTGAATACGGCGACGGGCGACGCGATTCCAATTGAAGAGCGGGCGGCGGTGGAGGTTACGCACCATGGCGGGAGGCAACTGACTCCGCATGGCGTGGGGATTGAGAACCCGGCGTTTGATGTGACTCCGGCGAAGTATGTGACGGCGATTATTACGGAGCGGGGCGTGCTGCGGGCTCCTTATGCGGAGGCGCTGAAGGAGATGCAATCGATCGGAGCTTAGTGCCGATTTCGTGTTTCGCGCGTGCTCATGAAAATTTTTGACCTCCAACCCATTTTCCCGCGGAACGCGGGATTCTGAAGATGCCTATTGGATCCAGTTTGCATACGGGTAGAAGAGAAGGAAGAGGATCATGGTCAGAGCCATGACGTCGGTGTAGAGCAGGATGAGTACGCCGCCGTGGTAGAGGCTCCAGCGATGGCGAAGGCAGCGGAGTGTTTCGCAGGTTCCCCAAAGCGCGGCCAGCAGTGCGAATGCGATGGGCCAGGCGGTGTGCACGTGCGGGAAGCCGGAGAGCAGCAGGGATGCGGCGAGGCTGGCGAGCACCAGGAAGGTTCCGCGAACGAGGGAGCGGGAGCGAAGATGGAAGCAGGCGTGGGGCATTTGGAACTGCTAGAATTCTGAGTCGCCTCTAATGACTACTGTATCGAAATCTGTGAATCATGTGACGGCTGCGGAGAAGCGCGAGCGGATTGTGCGGCGCGTGGCGCGCGAGCTTCGGGATGGGTTCTATGTGAATCTGGGCATCGGTATGCCGACGATGGTGGCGAACCATGTTCCGGCGGGCATGGTGGTGGTGCTGCAGTCGGAGAATGGGATGCTGGGGGTGGGGCCGTATCCGATTGCCGGGACGGAAGACGCGGACCTGATCAATGCGGGCAAGGAGACGGTGACGGAGCTGCCGGGGACGGTTTATTTCTCGAGCGCGGATTCGTTCGCGATGATTCGCGGCGGGCATATTGACCTGAGCATTCTGGGCGCGATGGAAGTGGATGAGGCAGGGAATCTGGCGAACTGGATGATTCCGGGCAAAATGGTGAAGGGCATGGGTGGCGCGATGGACCTGGTGGCGAGCGCGCGGCGCGTGATTGTGGCGATGGAGCATACAACGAAGGATGGCGCGCCAAAGATTCTGCCGCACTGCACGCTGCCTATCACCGGGCTGAAGGTGGTGGATACGATTGCAACGGAGATGGCGTGGATTCGCGTGACGGGGGAGGGGCTGGTGGTGGAAGAGTTGGCTCCGGGGCTGACGTTTGAGGATGTGCAGCGGGCGACGGCGGCGAAGCTGATTGCGGGGGACTCGATGCGAGAGATGTCCGCTTGATTCGTCCGAGATTTCCTTTTCGAATCCTGGGTACAGGGATATTGTGCGTGGGCGCGTTGGTGGCGTCGGCGTGGTTTGTGCGTCCGGGGTCGGGAATTGACTGCAATCGGCTGGCTCCGCTAACGGTGCTGGCGACGATTGCGGCGTTTTTGATGGCGATCTGCTTTCGCCAGATGGGACAGCACAAAGAGAAGTCGCAGCGGTGGTTTCTGCTGGTGTGTTTGCTGATTGCTGCGGCGACTCTGTTTACTGATTTCCGCTATGTGCGGCGGTACCGCGGGCTCTGCGATTCGATTGAGCAAATGCAGCGGGTTCCTGCTTCCACTACACACTAGCCGTGGCGGAAACGGTTCTTCTCTCGATTCGCTTCTCGTAATTGTTTCCCTGCAGGATTCGTTTTATGTAGATTCCCGGCGTGATGATGTGGTCGGGGCTGAGCTGGCCGGGTTCTACTAACTCTTCGACTTCGGCGATGGTGATTCTTGCTGCGGTGGCCATCATGGGGTTGAAGTTGCGGGCGGTTTTGCGATAGACGAGGTTGCCCTGGGTGTCGCCTTTCCAGGCTTTGATGAGGGCGAAGTCGGCGCGGAGCCAGCGTTCGAGCAGGTAGGGTTTGCCGTCGAAGTCGCGGGTTTCTTTGCCTTCAGCGACCAGCGTGCCGACTCCGGCGGGGGTGTAGAAGGCGGGAATGCCGGCTCCGCCGGCACGGATACGTTCGGCGAGCGTGCCCTGCGGGACCAGATTGAGGTCGAGTTTCTGCTCTAAAACTAATCTTTCGAGCAATTTGTTCTCGCCGACGTAGCTGCCGGTGTGGGAGACGATCATTCCGGCTTCGAGCATGCGGCCCATGCCGAATCCGTCGATGCCCATGTTGTTGCTGATGGTGCGCAGGTTCTTTGTGCCGCGGCGCACGAGGGCGTCGATGAGGTTTTCGGGAATGCCGCAAAGGCCGAAGCCTCCGAGCATGAGGGTGGCTCCGTCGGGGATGTCGGCCACGGCTGCGTCGGCGCTTTCGACTACCTTTTTCAATCGCGTTCCTTTTGGTTTCGATGCTGTGAATGACGAACGGAGAAGGATACTGGATGGGCAGCGTGAAAGCCAATAGAATGCCGAAGACGCGCGCACAGAAATGGTGAGGGGCCGGCATTGAGCGGCAAAGTGCGGTAGGATGGGTGCGTTTCCCCCGGAATGGTTGCCGGGTGTGTTGTGCGGTGTTCAAAAAAAATCCAAGGAGCGTGACTACATATGTTCAAGGGCTTCCGTGACTTTATTCTGCGCGGCAACGTCATTGATCTGGCTGTTGCTGTTGTGATTGGCGCCGCTTTCACAGGGATTGTCGGTTCGCTGGTGAAGGACATCATTAATCCGCTGATCGCCGCGATTTTTCATAAGCCGGATTTTTCTTATCTGGTGCTGACGATTAATGGCGGGAAGATTACCTACGGAAACTTTCTGAATCAGCTGATCAATTTCATTCTGATTGCAGCTGCGGTTTATTTTATTTTCGTGCTTCCTATCAATAAGCTCATGGCAAAATTCTTCCCGGCCAAGGCCGAACCACCTAAGACGCGGCCCTGCCCGCAGTGCCTGAGCGATATTCCTCTGGCGGCAACGCGCTGCTCGCACTGCGCTCAGCCAGTGGCCGCTGTCGCCTGATATTCGCTTGCTGACGGAGAGAGAAGGTGACAATCTGCGCGTGGTGCTGGTGGCCACGCGTAATCCCCTGAACATCGGCGCGGCTGCGCGCGCGATGAGCAACTTTGGGTTCCTGCGCCTGCGGGTGGTGAATTGCTATGATGTTGCCTTTCGCGAGGCACGGTCGGCGGTGGGTGCCCCCGAACTGCTGACAAATGCGGAAGAGTTTGCGAGCGTGGCAGATGCTGTTGCCGACTGCGGATTGGTGGTGGGGACGACGGCGGCGGAGGCTCGGCTGCTGGAGCATCCTTTGCATCGGCTGGATGTGGGCGGGGAACTGATTCGGGCGCGCCTTGAGGCCGGACGCGTGGCTCTGCTGTTCGGGTCGGAGAAGCGCGGGCTCTCTAACGATGATTTGAGTTACTGCCACTGGCTGATGCGGATTCCTACGCGCGAGGCGCATGGGTCGATGAATCTGGGTCAGGCGGTGGCGGTTTGTCTTTATGAGTTGATTCGCTCGGAGGGTGCGGTGTTTGCGCCGGACGCAAAAGCGCGGGCGAGCGGGGCTGCTTTGGAGCGGATGACGGCGGTTCTCCTTGATGTTCTTAGAGCGAGCGGATACACGAAGCCGGGGACTGAAGTTGATATGGAGGAAAAAGCTCGACGGCTCATCCGGCGGATGGATTTATCGGAAGATGATGCGGAGCTTTGGACGGGAATGCTTCGAAAAGCAGGGTATAGGCAGTAGGGAACAGGGTGTGGAAAGGCCAAACAAGTTGCGTTTTTTATTTGACCCGGAAGGATTTTATGGCTATGTCGCTGGGGTTGTTACCGGCGGGTAGCATGGTGAAGAGTGAGCCGATGCGGATGGAGCCGCTGGAGGTGTAACTCTGCGTGCGAATCGCGGAAACGTCTCCGGATTGCGCGTCGACGGCGAGCAGGAGAAAGCCGTCTGAGGAGAAGGCGAGAGCGTCGGGGCCTCCGCCTACGTGGATACTGGGCTTGATGAGGGTTCCGTCGTCGATGGAGTAGATGCCGACGGTGTCGGCGTTGAAGTTGCTGATCCAGAGCAGAGAATTATCGGCGCTGGCGATGGCGTAGGCGGGATGCGCGCCGACGAGGTAGGCTCCGCCGACTTCGTTGGTGTTGGTGTCGATTTCAGAGATGGAGTCGCTGTCAAAATTGCAGACGAAGATTTCGCCGCCGTCGGGTTTGAGAGCAAGATGGATGGGCGTCTGGCCTACGTCCAGAAAGGCCAGGAGGCGGTCGGAATGCTCCTGCTGAATCAGGCTTTTGGGATCGGCGAGGCCGAGGGCCATGACCTGATGGCCTCCGGAGCAGGCGATGAAGGCCTTGGAGGAGTTGGGGAGGATGACGGCGTCGGTGGCTTGCGGGCAGCCGGTGAAGACGGAGCGGACGCGATAGGATTTGGCGTCGACGATGGAGACGCTGCCGCTGATGCGGTTGGTGACGACGAGGGTGTTGCCGTCGGGTGAGATTTTTGCGAGGCCCGGGCCTTCGCCGACCCCGATGGTGTGGATTTCGTGGCGCTTGTCGAGATCGATGACCGAGACGTTATTGGACGCGGAGTTGGCGACGTAGGCGCGGGTTCCGGTGGTATTGACGCTGATGAAATAGGGCTTGCGGTGGACGGGAATGGTGGCGGCTACGCGATTTGTTTCGGCATCGATGACGCTGATGGTTCCGCTGCCGGTGTTGACGGCGTAGACCTCATTTTTCTTTGGGTTGATGGCGATGCCGGAGGGATCGGAGCCGACAGCGAGGACGCGGTCCTGGCGAAGGTTGATGAGGTCGAGGACGGTAACGGTGTTGGAGCCGCTGTTGGTGACGTAGGCGTATTCGCGATAGTTCGAGGGGTACTGCGGGAAGTGGTTGCGGGTGCAGCCGGTGAAGGCCAGCGGCAAAAGTGCGCTTGCAAACAAAAGGCGGCTACCGATGCGCCGCCTCTTGATGAGTGCCGGGTGAGAATCAGCGGGCAACGGCTGCTGCCTTTTCGCTGATCTCGATGCCGTGAGGAACGTTGCGGCCGAGGATGGCGGCGATCTGGCTGGACTGCTGCATGAGCTCGACGAACTGCTCGGGGTAGATAGATTGCGCGCCGTCGGAGAGCGCCTTGTCGGGCGCGTGGTGCACTTCGACGATGAGGCCGTCGGCTCCGACGGCTACGGCGGCGCGGCCGAGCGGGATGACCTTGTTGCGTTTACCGGTGCCGTGGCTGGGATCGACGATGATGGGCAGATGGCTGAGTCGCTGCACGGCGGGCACGATACTGAGGTCGAGGGTGTTGCGCGTGTGGTCGGCGAAGGTGCGGATGCCGCGCTCGCAGAGGATGACCTGGTAGTTGCCCTCGCTCATGACGTACTCGGCGGCCATGAGGAATTCTTCGAGAGTGGCGGCGAGCCCGCGCTTGAGGAGCACGGGTTTGCGCTTGCGTCCGGCGGCCTTGAGCAGGGAATAGTTCTGCATGTTGCGCGCGCCGATCTGGATGACGTCGGCGTAGTGATCGACGAGTTCGAGGGCTTCGTTGTCGATGGCTTCGGTAACGATGCGGAGGCCGAAGCGGTCGCGGATCTCGGCCATGATGACGAGGGCTTCTTCGCCGAGGCCCTGGAAGGCGTAGGGCGAAGTGCGGGGCTTGTAGGCTCCTCCGCGGAAGAACTGCGCGCCCGCGGCGGCGACCTGCTCTGCGGCGGCGAAGGCCTGCTCGCGCGTCTCGATGGAGCATGGGCCGGCGATCATGGCGAGGTCGCGTCCGCCGATGGTGGCGTTGGTGCCGGGAAAGGTGATGACGGTGTCGTCTTCCTTCACGTCGCGGCTGACGAGCTTGTATGGCTTGGAGACGGGGATGACTTCGGCGACTCCGGAGAGGTCTTCGATGCTGGCGGCTTCGACCTGGCCCTTGTTGCCGGTGATGCCAATGGCGGTGCGCTGCGCTCCGGGGAGCGGGTGCGCGCGGAGGCCGAGTTGTTCGATGCGGTCGCAGACTGCCTGAATTTCTTCGGGCGTGGCCTGTGCCTTCATGACTACGAGCATGGGGTGCCTTTCTTTACGGCTGACTTCTGTAACCCTCAGTTTAGCTGTTGGTTGTGGGTGGGGCAATGCGAGATATCGCGAAGTGCATCCGGCTAGCGCTGCTTGTCGCCTACTGCGAGGAGGGTCTGGAAGTGGGGGGCTTCGGTTTCTTTGTGGACCACTGAGGTTTGTATGTTTCTGAAGCCTGCTTTGGTGAGGGTGGTTTCGAGCTCGGATTCGCTGAAACCCAGCCATTCGTCGGCGTATAGCTCGCGGGCTTCTTCGAAACGGTGTTTGACCAGGTCGAGGATGGCGATGCGTCCGCCGGGTTTGAGGATGCGATGGGCTTCGGCGAGGGCCCGCTCGGGGTGCAGGGCGTGGTGGAGCGACTGCGAGAAGAAGACGAGGTCTACGGCGCGGTCGTCGATGGGGAGCTCTTCCATGTCGCCGTGTCGGTATTCGAGGTTTTTGACTCGCTGGCGGCGTGCCTGGGCTTTGCCTACTTCTATCATGCGGGCGGAGCTATCGACGGCGATGACGCGGTTGGCTCGCTGGGCGAGGAGCAGGGAAAAGGCTCCTTCGCCGGCGCCGAGGTCGGCGATGATCATGGGCGGCATGAGGCGGAGCAGGGCTTCGGCGATGCCTTTCCAAGATTTGCCGGGGACGTAGTTGCGGCCGAAGCGTCCGGCTACGTCGTCGAAGAAGGCGCGTGTTTTGTCGCGGCGCTTTTTGAGGACGCGTTTGAGGGCGGCCTGGTCCTTTGCGGCTTCGGCGATTTCTGTGCGGGCCTGCTTGAGCAACCCGCCGAACGCTCCGGCTCCGTTTTCGTGGCGGGCGCGGTAGAGGTTGTTCTTTCCCGTGCGGCGGTCTTCGACGAGCGAGGCCTGCTTGAGCTGCGAGAGGTGGGTAGAGATGGTGCTCTGACCCATGGCGAGGATTTCCTGCAGCTCGGCCACCGAAAGCTCTTCGTTTTCGAGGAGCAGGAGGATGCGGAGCCGGTTGGGGTCGGCTACGACGCGCAGGATTTTTACAATTGACGCCATGCGGTTATGCGTTATTCTATCAATGTATCTTGATTTAACGATATGAGGGGTTTAATAAACATGGCAACCGCAACGCTGGAACGTACCGCAGCAGAATATAAAGTCGCAGACATGTCGCTGGCCGACTGGGGGCGCAAGGAAATATCCATTGCCGAACATGAGATGCCGGGACTGATGTCGATCCGGCGCAAGTATGCCGCGCAGAAGCCGCTGAAGGGCGTTCGGGTGACGGGATCGCTGCACATGACGATCCAGACGGCGGTGCTGATTGAGACGCTGGTGGACCTGGGCGCGGACGTGCGCTGGGCGAGCTGCAATATCTTCTCGACGCAGGACCATGCGGCGGCCGCGATTGCTGCGGCGGGTGTTCCGGTGTTTGCGTGGAAGGGCGAGTCGCTGGAAGAGTACTGGTGGTGCACGTATCAGGCGCTGAACCACAGGGGCGGCACGGGGCCGCAGCTGGTGGTGGATGACGGCGGCGACGTGACGCTGCTGATCCACAAGGGCTATGAGCTGGAGGCGGGCGATGGGTGGGTACATACGCCTTCGGGGAACCACGAGGAGCAGGTGATCAAGGACCTGCTGAAGAAGGTTCATGCGGAGGACCCGCAGCACTGGCACAAGGTTGCGAAGGAGTGGCGCGGCGTTTCAGAAGAGACGACGACGGGCGTACACCGGCTTTACAAGATGCTGGAGCAGGGCAAGCTGCTGGTTCCGGCGATCAATGTGAATGATTCAGTGACGAAGTCAAAGTTCGATAACCTGTACGGCTGCCGGGAGTCGCTGGCGGACGGCATTAAGCGTGCGACAGATGTGATGGTTGCGGGCAAGGTGGCAGTGGTTTGCGGCTATGGCGACGTGGGCAAGGGATGCGCGCATTCTCTGCGCGGCATGGGCGCTCGCGTGATCGTGACGGAGATCGATCCGATCAATGCTCTGCAGGCGGCGATGGAAGGCTTTGAGGTGGCGACGGTTGAGGATACTCTTGGCCGCGGCGATATTTACGTGACCTGCACGGGCGGCGTGGACATTATTACGCTGGAGCACATGAAGGCGATGAAAGATCAGGCGATTGTGTGCAATATCGGTCACTTCGACAACGAGATCCAGATGGACCGGTTGAATGAAGAGAAGGGCGTGACGAAACTCAACATCAAGCCGCAGGTGGACCAGTACACGTTCCCGGCGGGCAACAGCCTTTTTGTGCTGGCTGAGGGACGGCTGGTGAATCTGGGCTGCGCGACCGGGCATCCGAGCTTTGTGATGAGCAACAGCTTTGCTAACCAGACGCTTGCTCAGATTGATCTTTGGAAGAACAAGGATACGTACAAGGTCGATGTGTATACGCTGCCGAAGAAGCTGGATGAGGAAGTGGCGCGGCTGCATCTGGAGAAGATCGGCGTGAAGCTCACGACACTTACGCCGAAGCAGGCGGAGTATCTGGGCGTGGCGCAGGATGGGCCGTACAAGGCGGAGCATTACCGGTACTGAGCTATGAAGCGGTCCGCTGATAAAGCGGTCCGCTAAAGTCCGGTCAGCTAAGAAGCGGTCAGCGGGGTTTGGGTGAAGCGGGTTTGGCTCTCATCTTCATTCCGCTGACCGTTTGGTTTTTGCCGCGGAGTGAACCGTGCTACTTCTCCATGTGTTCTTTCCAGTGTTTCGCTAAACACTCCGCTACGGACTTCGTCATGGAGTCGCCCTGGTTATTTCCTTTTTTGCAGGTATAGCTGAAGACTACGTTCTGGGTGTGGTTATCGACGACCTGTATGGTGGCCTGATCCCATGCTCCGCTTTTGTACCAGCCGGTTGTCATTTGGGAGGTGATTCCCTGAAAGACGGAGCCCTTGCGTTTGGCGACGGCGAAGGTCGCCGTGTAGTCGGCCTTTGCGGGGTTGATGGTTACAGTTACGGGCACGTCTTTTTTCTGGAGGGCCGCGGAGAAGTCCGTTGAGAAGGGGTTGGATGGATCAAGATAGACCGTGGACCCCGAGGTTTGCGCCCAGACGACGGATACGCTGAGCAGAATAGCGGAGAAAAGCAGCTTTTTCATGGCGTGCCTCCCTGCATCGGCATCTACGGCGGGTGCAGGTTTTTTTCGAATGAAGCATAGGCCGCCGTGTATTGCGCCGTCAAGAAAGGCAGATGAACGGCCAGGGCCCTACGCATCCTTGCGTCCTTACGATTGCGTATGAGTTGGGCCTGATTCAGCTGCTGTATTGGACCTTCTGTTTAGTCCAGTTCGTGGAGGTCTTTGCCGGGTTTGAAGCGCACGGCTTTGCCGGGGGTGATGCTGACTTCCGCTCCGGTGCGCGGGTTGCGGCCAATTCCTGTTTTTCGGGGCCGGACGTTGAAGACGCCGAAGCCGCGGAGCTCGATGCGGTCTCCATTGGTGAGTGCGCGTTTGAGACTTTCAAAGACGGTTTCGACGGCGGCCTCGGCTTTCACGCGGGGCAATCCGGTACGCTCAATTACCTGATGTACGATGTCCTGCTTAATCAATGGCTTTCCCCCGAAACACGAAGGTGAGATACGGCATCTCCGCTGTTGAGACGATGCTAGAAAGGATTTTCCGCATTGTCAACGTATGGAGACGTTTCGTAAGATGCAATTTCACCGATAGATGCGGAAATTTTTGTACTGTGAAAAGCCGGGGATGGGTGGTTTTTGTCCGGCAAGGGGGATTTTCTGGCTATAAAGAGCGATCGCTGGATTCGCGAACAGGCGCGGGAGCATGGGATGATTACGCCGTTCAGCGAGAAACAGGTGCGGGAGGGGGTCATCTCCTATGGGCTGTCTTCGTATGGGTATGACCTGCGGGTCTCAAACGAGTTTAAGATTTTTACGAATGTGAACAGCGCGATTATCGACCCTAAGAAGTTCGATGAACGGTCGTTTGTGAGCGTGGAGGCGGATTCGGTCATCGTTCCGCCGAATTCGTTTGCGCTGGCGCGGTCGGTGGAATACTTCAAGATCCCGCGCGACGTGTTGACGATCTGCGTGGGGAAATCGACATACGCTCGGTGCGGGATTATTGTGAACGTGACTCCGTTTGAGCCGGAGTGGGAGGGGTTTGTGACATTGGAGATATCCAACACGACTCCGCTGCCGGCGCGGGTGTACGCCAATGAAGGGTTGTGCCAGATTTTGTTTTTCCAGTCGGACGAGCCGTGCGAAATCAGCTACGCGGATCGCAAGGGAAAGTACCAGAAGCAGCAGGGAATTGTGCTGCCGAAACTTTGAAACGCTCTGTCACCTTACTGAAGTTCACGATCGCAGAAGAACCGTTCTCTTCGCTGGGAGCCCAACCACTGAAGCGCACAGCGAGAGAGCAGTCTGGTGAATATACGATGCCTGCCCCAGTTCCTTCCGAGAAGACGACGCGGCTGAATATTGGCCTGCTGGACTTTGAACCGCTGCGCGTTGCCGGGTTCGAGTCAGTCTGTGAACCCTTGTCCCATGTGACGATTGTGCCTACGACTTTGCCGGATGCGCTGCATGACGCCGAATTGGACATGGTGATTCTGGGGCTGCACAACCTCATGGAATCCTTCGACCTGCTGGCCCGGCTGAAGGCGGCGCAGCCGCATCTGAAACTGATTGTGATGGGCGCGGAGAGCGACGAGGAGACCATCATCAGCGCGATTGCAGCGGGAGCGAAGGGATACCTGGAGGAGACGGCAAGTCCGGAGCAGGTGATTATGTGCATCGACGTGGTGGCATCGGGGTCGATCTGGGCGCCGCGCAAAATTCTCTCGGTCTTCGTGGACCGGCTGCTGAACCCAGCGGATAACAAGCCGGTGCGCCGACACAATGTGACTTTTACCAAGCGCGAGGAAGAGGTGCTAAATCTGCTGCAGGCGGCACGGTCGAACCGGGAGATAGCGATGACGCTGGGCATCGAGGAGCGAACGGTGAAGTCCCACATCGCAAAGCTGATCCGCAAGGCCGGCGTGGAAAACAGGATTGCGCTTTCGGTGCGCGCGGCGAACTGGGATAAGAGCTAGGAATGTTCCTCGTGCGAGGCAGGACCGCGTTGAGGGCACGGCCGAAGCCTGGTTCTTCAAACCAAGAAGGAGCCATTACTTAAGGACAGTGGCCTTTGGTTATCTTGCGGTAAACAGTCGTAACCCTTACAACCATAGCTAGCAACAACGCAGATCTGGGGAACGGGGCTGAAGGAGACAATCCGCAGCCCCCATTTTTTGGTCCAGCCGGCTTCCCGGCCGATATTTACCCGAAACGATGCGTGTCAGCGCCGGGTTTTCCCGGAGGATCCGGTCGCCGCCCCGTCCGGGCATCTAAACCAGCAACAGGAAATGCCGTAAAACACCTTCCAACATAATCTTGCACGCCTATCAACCCGGCACCGGGAATCGGCATCTATGCTTAGGGTATCCATGCTTAAGCTGTTATGGTCAAGAGCGATGTATCCCCAGGTCTGCCTTGACATTGGGCTTGTGTAACCAGCACCGTATTTTGGCGCTAGTGAAATCCTGCATTTCGGAGAAAGTACCTATTATGAAGAAAATACTTGCTTTACTGTGCGCGGCGGCCTTTACCGCTTCCGCCTATGCCGCGTCCAGCCGAGCGGATCTGAACCAACGGCTGGAGCAATCGCGGCTGGTGATTAACGAGCTTTCGCAGACTCCTGACAAAGGGGTTCCTGACAGCATCATCAAACAGGCGGTTTGCGTGGCAGTGGTGCCGAGCCTTAAGAAGGCGGCGTTTGTATTTGGCGGGCAGTACGGCCAGGGTGTGGTGACGTGCCGGACGGGGCATGGCTGGAGCGCTCCGGTATTCATTCGCATGGCCGGTGGCTCGTTCGGACTCCAGATCGGGGGATCTGGAACGGACCTGGTTCTGGTCGCGGTCAACGACCGCGGAATGCAGGACCTGCTGAAGAGCAAATTCAAGATTGGCGGCGACGCGGCGGCTGCCGCAGGGCCAGTCGGGCGCAATGCGCAGGCGGCCACATCGCTGAACATGAGCGCGGAACTGCTGACCTACTCGCGGAGCAAGGGCGTGTTTGCGGGGGTATCCCTGGATGGCACTTCGGTGAGCCAGAACCAGGACGATACAGACGTTTTCTACGGGCGGCATTTGTCGTTCCACCAGATATTGGCGGGACAAGTGGCGGTTCCGCCGGACGCCCGTCCCTTTGTACGCACGGTTGCACGGTATTTTCATGAATCGCAGTAGGTGAGCTGCGTATCGTTCTTCCCCTTTTGGCCCGGTCTTATGCGACCGGGCTTTTTCTTAACGTGGTATTTGTGAGGAGTATGGGTGCAGGTCCGCTCGCGGCTTACTTGAATGCCAGCTACGTCTTCGATTGGCGGAAGCAGACATTTGCCTCGGACCTGATTTTTGTGGTCCCGATTGCGTTTTGCCTGGGCGTAGGGCTAGCGGTGGGACATCCCGCGGCGGGGATGATTGCGGCCGGCGGCGCAATGACGGTGGGCTTCGGGTCGAAGCAGAGCATTGACGACTCGCGGCTGTTGCCGATGATCTTTGCCTCGCTGGGCATGGCGTTTTCGATCTTTGTGGGCATGGTGGCCGGGCATGAGAATTTCATCCTGGTGATTGTGGCCGCGCTGTGGGCGTTCGGATACGGGATGCTGACGGCGCGTCCGGGAGGGTATGGATGGGTCGGCCAGCAAGGCGTGGTGATGCTGGTGGTGGGCTCTGCGTTTCCGTTTGCGGTGAAGCTGGCGGTGGCACGGGCGGGGTTGCTGCTGGCCGGATGTGTATTGCAGGTAGTCTGGTCGAGTGTGGCGCTGCGTCTGTCTGGGGAGTTGAGGGACAACCTGGCGGCGATGACGCGGTATATGCGCGAGGAAGAGATGGCGATGCGGGCCGCGGTCGCGGAGCTCACGGCAACGGTGCGTCGGCGGCGGTTTGCCGATTCGACGGTGGCCTACTCGCTGCGGCTGATGGTGACGGTAGGCGTGAGCACGGAGATCTATCGGCGGCTGCACTTTTCGAGCGGCTACTGGATTCCCATGACGGCGCTGCTGGTGCTGAAGCCGGGGCTGGCGGATACGGCAAACCGAGCGATTGCGCGAACGCTGGGAACGGTGGCGGGGGCGTGGCTGCTGAGTTTGCTGGTGGCTCATCTGACGCCGTCCAATTTAACGCTGGCGGTGCTGGCGACAATGTTCGCGTGGCTCTCCTATGCAACGCTGAATGTGAATTACGCACTTTTCGCAGTGTTTCTTACTGGGTATATCGTATTTTTACTGTCGCTGGCGCATATTCCGGGCGGGGAGATCGCGGTTCGGAGAGCCGTTTGCACGGCGACGGGAGGAGCCATTGCGCTAACGGTTCGGCTGCTGGTGCTGCATAGGCGGAACAGGCAAAAGGGCGTTGTCCAGCGATGAGGGCTCAGGGTGAAACGAGACCCATGCGCATCCGTGCATGAATTTTCGCGCATAAATGTGTGCCCTAACCCACCATGGTTCATCTAAGGACGGGAAGAAGGAGACGGAGAAATGGCTGAGACGAAGACGGGGCGATTTGCGCAGGTGAAGAAGGCGGGCGGCGCGCTGGAGGTGGTTACGCGCGAGGTTGCGGCTCCCGAGGCTGGCTGGGTTCGGGTGAAGGTGCAGGCATGCGGCGTTTGCCATAGCGACGCGATCACCAAGGAAGGGCTTTTTCCAGGAATTGCGTATCCGCGTGTGCCGGGCCATGAGGTGGTCGGCGTGGTGGACGCCATAGGGGACGGCGTGACCGAGTGGAAGGCCGGACAGCGCGTGGGTCTGGGATGGTATGGCGGACATTGCGGCAAATGTGAGCCGTGCCGCAGAGGCGACCTGGTATGCTGCCAGCGGCTGAAGATTCCGGGCATCGCCTATGACGGCGGCTATGCCGATTATGTGCTGGCTCCGGAGGTGGCGCTGGCGGCGATCCCGGATGCGCTGGCCGGGGCGGAGACGGGACCGCTGCTGTGCGCTGGAATTACAACGTTCAACGCGCTGCGGAACAGCGGAGCACGGCCTCCGGATGTGGTTGCGGTGCTGGGCATAGGAGGACTGGGACATCTGGGCGTGCAGTATGCGGCGAAGATGGGCTACACGACGGTGGCGGTTGCGCGGGGCGCGGACAAGGCGAAGTTTGCCCATGAGCTGGGAGCAGCCTATTACATCGACAGCACCAAAGAAGATGTTTCCGCGGCATTGCAGAAGCTGGGCGGGGCGAAGACGATTCTGGCTACGGTGACGGATGCCGATGCTATGTCGGCTGCGCTGGGCGGGCTGGGCCACGAAGGAAGGTTTGTGGTGCTGGGCGCGCCGGGGAGTCCCATCCAAGCGAATGTAATTCCCATGCTGCTGGCGCGGCAGTCGATTCAGGGATGGCCTTCGGGGACTGCGATCGACTCGGAAGACACGCTGAAGTTCAGCGCGGCGATGGGCGTGAAGCCGCTGATCGAGACGTATCCGCTGGAAAAAGCGGCGGAGGCTTATGACCGCATGATGAGCGGGAAGGCCCGGTTCCGGGTGGTACTTGAGACGGGGAACTAGCTGAGCTTCGCCCGCATGCCTGCAGCGCTTTAATTCACTTCCTGCTTGGCGCGGTAGCCGTCGCGGGCGATGACATCGTACTTGAGCGGTTTGTGCTTTTCGTCCTGCATGCGCAGCGGGTGGCCTTCGTCGTCGACGAGTTCGACGTGAATTTTACGCCAGGTTCCGTCCTGTTTGGTGTCGGTTGGAGTGTAGGTGATCGCATACTGGTTGCGGATGGAGGCGTTGATCTGTGTGAAGTCATCGGGCAGCTCGGCCTGGAAACGCGGGAAGAAGGAAAGGCCGCCGGTCATGCGGGCGAAGGTGGCCATCTGGTTGTCGGCCTGCAGGAAGGTCATTTCGCGGGGGCCGCTCATACCGAAGCCGCGATCGTCGGCCATGAGGCGGGCGAACTGGCCGGTTCCGATGCTGAAGATGGTGACGTTGGGCGTCTCCTTGATCTTCTGAAGGCATTTGTCGAGGGTGATTTTGGAAAAGGTGTCGACGCCGGAGCTGACGAGGATGATGTATTTGCGGCCGGGCACGCGGCTGAGCCGGTCAAGTGTGGTGTAGAGCGCGTCGAAGAGATTGGTCTCACTCCATGTAGGCATGGTGAGCGAGCTGAGCGCGCTCATGACGACGGACTTGTTCTGCGTGAAGTCGGTGAGGATGTGGGTGTGCATGTCGTAGGTGACGACGGCAATGTAATCGTTGGGGCGCAGTTGCTGCGCGAAGTAATAGGCCGAATTCTCCATGTCGTTGATGAACCACCAATTGGTGGAGGCGAACTCGAGCAGCAGGACCGCGGTGATGGGCGCCTGAATGCGCTGGAAGTGGGTGATCTCCTGCGGCTTGCCGTCCTCGAAGACGCGAAAGTTCTCTTCCTTGAGGTTGGGTACGAACTGGTGGGTCTTTTCGAGGAGGACGCCTACGTCCACGGTGACGACGGGGACGTCTACATGGAGGGAGTAATTGCCCATTCCGGGGGGATTCTTAGGCTTAGGTGGCGGAGGAGGCGGCGGCGGCGGAGTGGACGGCTGCGCCTTTTTCGGAATGGCGATGGCTCCGTTGTCGCCCGTGGGGCCGCCATCGGCGGGAGGGGCCGTCTGATCCTGGGGTGTAGATTGGGCCGATGGCGTGGTCTGCTGGGTGGTGCTTTGCTGGGCCGGCGCCATGTTGGCAGCCTGGCCGAGAAGCAGAAGCGCGATCATCGATGTGACGGGGGCGAATTTCATGACTTCCTCATTGTGAATGCGGACTGGCCGTCCGGGGTGCTTCGCGCATGGCGACACGCGTTTCGCGCACTCCTGGCACAAATTTTGTGACCGCTCCGGATGGTTACGGGATGGGCACTCCTGCATTATGCATTACACACCATCATCGGGCATTTTTGCGATTCGTGTCTTCTCTTCGATTCTCGTGGCTGTTTCCGTCCGAAATATCGCACGGCATGTAAACCACAGGGGTCGAGAAAATGTCTTACTCTAAGAGACGTGCGATTGTATCGAAAAGACATCAATGTGGGGGCGGTTCTGCTGGGCCTGATTTTTGGGGCAGCGCTGTGCTGCAGTCCGCTTCTGGCTCAGTCGGTTCTGGACGCGGCCCCGGCGGCGGGGAGCCCTCCAGCGACGACCTCCTTTTATCCCTTGAATGAATTGCATCGCGGGCAGCAGGGGGTGGCCTACACGGTGTTTGAAGGCACGCGACCAGAGCCTATGGGCGTGGAGATTCTGGGGCTGCTGCATAACGCCATCGGGCCGGGCGAGGATATGATTCTGGCGCGGCTGGAGGGTGCGAAACCGGATTACACGGGCGTGGTTGCGGGGATGAGCGGCAGCCCGGTATATATCGACGGCAAGCTGGTGGGCGCGATTTCGTATCGCATTGGCGAGTTCAGCAAGGAGCCGATCTGCGGGATTACTCCGATTGGGCAGATGCTGCAGAACAGGGTAGAGGGGAACGGGGAAGGGGGAAAGACGGACGGTCTGCGGGCTGAGGTTCGTGCTCCAGGGGCAGCGATGGACGATCAGGAGAACCATGATTCGGACGCGGAGACGTTTCGGGCGATTGATGCTCCGCTGGTGTTCAGCGGATATTCTCCGGCAGCGGTAGCGTTGTGGCAGGAGCATGCTCCTTCGCTGGGGCTGACACCGGTGGCTGGGATTGGCGGGGTTGGCGGCGGAGATGGGCTGAGCGGGATGGCTCCGGCGGCGGACCAGCAAGAGATTGAGCCGGGGTCGGCGGTGAGCGCGGTGCTGGTGCGCGGCGACCTGGAGATTGCCGCGACCTGCACGGTAACGTATGTTGATCCGACGCAACTGCTGGCGTGTGGACATCCGATTACGCAGTACGGACCGGTCTCGTTTCCGATGACCAAGGCCGATGTGGTGGCTACGCTGCCTTCTCCGTATAACGCATTCAAGATCATTAACACGGGCGCGATGATTGGATCATTTACGGAAGACCGGCAGACGGCAATTCGGGGACAGTTCGGGCTCGAGGCGCGAATGATTCCGCTGACGATCCATGTGAACGAGGATGGAGCAGCCGCGCACACACTGCATTTGCAGGTGGTGGATCAGGAGCAGGTGACTCCGGCGGCGGTGCTGGTTTCCGTGTATCAGGGGCTGATGGAGTCGAATGCTTATGCGGCGGAGACTACTTACCGTGTGCGCGGGGTGGTGCATCTGAAGGGGTACCCGCCAGTGCGGTTGGATGATATGGTGGCGCCGTCGGAGATGGCTCCGGCGAACCTTGGGGCCGCACTGGTGGTGGGCGAGCGGTTTGAGCGACTTTACGGCAATGCGGCGCGACGCACGCCGGTAGAGAGCATCGATATTGACGTGGATGCACTGAGCGGGCGACGGTCGATGCATCTAGAGGACGCGCAGGCGGAGAAGATGGAAGTGCGCGGCGGCGATACGGTTTCAATCGATGCGGCAGTGCTTCCGTGGCGCGGCGAAGTGCGGAATATCCAGATTCCGGTGAAGCTGCCTGCGACGCTGCCTGCGGGCGAGGTGAGGCTGCTGGTGAGCAATGGCGAGGCGGTTGACCGGCTGATGCAGCCAGCGGTTGCCGATGGGCCTGTACAGGGCGTAGCGGCGACGATTGCGGGTCTGAACAGCCTGCATGCGAGCGACCGGCTGTATGTGACGCTGCTGGCTCCGGAGGCGCAGGCGTCGATGGATGGGCGTACGCTGACGTCCCTGCCTATTTCGATGGCGAATGTTCTGGAACCGGGACAGGCGAACCACCAGGTGACACTGAACGGCGAGTCGGCGGTGCCGCTGGGCTCGGTGGATCTGGGCTCGGTGCTGGACGGCGAGCAGGTGATTACGCTTCGGGTGAAGTAGAGGCAGGGTATCGGGTGCAGGGGATAGAACCCTTATGCCAAGATTTTACCGAACCCGATGATATTTGAGTATGATCGACTTGCTTCTAGGTTCGATTGCGAGGGCGCTTATGAGTGCATCGGATTCTTCTTCTTCCAGGCCCGACTCAGCATCTGGGTGTGGTTCGGTTTCTCGGCGGAGTTTTTTGGGTGGTTCGATGGCGGGAGTTGCAGGAGGTATTCTGGTTGGAGCTTCTATGGAATTTCTAGAACCGGAATTGCTTCAGGCGCAGACCAACCTGACTCCAGAGGAGTCGCTGCAGCATCTGATGGATGGCAATGCCCGCTTTGCCGCCGATAAGCTGGGCAACCTGGGACAGAGCCTGAATATTCTGCGTCACCGCACGGTCGAAAAGCAGGAGCCGTTTGCGGCGGTGCTCTCGTGTGCGGACTCACGAGTGCCGGTGGAGCTGGTTTTTGACCAGACGATCGGGCAACTGTTTGTGGCGCGCGTGGCGGGGAACTTTACGACTCCGGAGATTATCGGCAGCCTGGAGTATGGCGCGCTGGTGCTGGGCACGAAGGCGATCCTGGTGCTGGGACACTCGAGCTGCGGCGCAGTGTCGGCGACGATGAAGGGCGCTCCGGTGCCGGGACAGATCAGCTCGCTGTTCTCCCATATTCAGCCAGCGGTGGACATGGCGGGCGGCAACCTGGAGACGGCGGTCAAGGAAAATGCGAAGATTCAGGCTGGGCTGCTGGCGGACTCGTCTCCGGTGCTGTCGGGTTTGGTGAAAGAAGGCAAGCTGAAGATTGTGGCTGGGTACTATGATCTGGCGACGGGCAAGGTAGACCTGCTCTCGTGATCTCCCCGGGCTCGGATCGCATGAAGATTCGAACGCCTGCTGCTACAGACGCTCCGGGCATGGGCCGGACTTTTCGAGCGCGGCCTTTACCTCGTCTTCCTTTTTTGAGCGCCAGGTTTCTTCCGACCACTTCTTGAGCTCGGGCGGATCGCTGGTTTCGAGTTCCTGGTAGACGCAACTGAGGACACGGTCGAGTGGCTCCTCGATCCAGGTGTTGCCCTGTCCGTGGACGCGGGTTGCGCCCTTCTCCCAACCGCGGGGCGTCAGATGCCATTCCGTCCATTCTTTTCTTACGGCCATTTCCGTCTCCGATTTCTATGGTCAATGGTTTTGACGACGTTTATTGGTTCCATTCATTTCGACGACATTTTTACTCCAGAAGTAGCTTCGTGGACAATTGAATCATGATTCTTGAGACGTTTCCGGTGGGATTGCTGCAGTGCAACTGCACGTTGCTGGGGGATGAAGCGACGGGCGAGGCGATGGTGATTGATCCGGGCGACAACGTGCCGTACATTCTGGATCGGCTGAAGGCGCATGGGCTGACGCTAAAACAGATTGTGGTGACGCACGCTCATATCGACCATGTGGGCGGAGCGGTGCGGCTGAAGCGCGCTACGGGGGCGCCGATTCTGCTGAACGAGAACGACCTGCCGCTGCTGAAGATGATGGATGTGCAGGCGGCATGGCTGGGGACGGCTGCGCCGGAGGTTGCGCCTCCGGATGAGAACGCCCGCGAGGGGCTGGTGGTGGGGATTTCGACCCATAAGGCTGAGGTGTTGCATACGCCCGGGCATACGCAGGGAAGCATCTGCCTGCATTTTGTGCCAGAGAAGATTTTGTTTGCCGGCGACACGCTGTTTGCCGGCTCAATCGGCAGGACAGATTTGCCGGGTGGGGACGGGCGGCAGATTCTGCGGTCGATCCATGAGCGGCTGATGTCGCTGGCGGATGAGACGCGGGTGATTCCCGGGCATGGAGCTGAGACGACGATTGGCGAGGAGCGGGAAGGGAATCCGTGGCTACAAAATAGACTTTAGTAACCGGGCGTTCAGCGTCTCTCGCGGTTATATTTCCAGCTTGATTAGGGTTGCAGGGCAGTGCGGCATTTAGAAACATCCTCAATGCACAGGCAAGATGAACATTTTTCCGGCTTCCTGTTTGTGGGCCAAGCGGATGATGTGCGGCGTGATGAGGATAACGAGATCGGAGAAATCGTATTCGGTCTGGTTGTTGGTTGTGGACTGGAAGCCGGGCAGGTCGCTGAGGCCCGGTACTCCGGTGACGGCGCGGGATTGCTGCTTGCTGAGGCTGCTGACGAGGAGGGCGCTGGATCCCTGCTTGAGGGTGGTGATGGTGGAGAACTCCTGATTGTTGAGCACGGGGATGTCGTTGAGGCTGGTTCCCTGGAGTGAGGTGATTTTGAGATCGAGATTGAGGGTGACATCGCGGCCCTTCTGGATGTAGGGCTTCATGATGAGGGTTAGACCCAGGTCCTGATATTGCACCTGGGGAATGGTTTGGCCGAGGCCGGACTGCAATGCGGAAGTGCTGAGGCCGAGGCTGGCGAGGGTGCTGGAGATTCCGGCGCTGGTGAGGCCGGGGACATTGAGGGTGCTGGCTCCGAAATTGGAGTAGCTGGAGGTGACGATAGGGTAGCGCTCGCCGGCCTTGATGGTGGACTCCTGCTGATTGAGCAGGCGCATGGTGATGTGGTCGATGATGCGCGAGTCGGAGGAGTTAAGGGCCAGGTTACCAGTGACAGTGCCGGGAACGATGCCGGTGAGGGTTTGGCCGCCCCCGAAGTAGGCGAAGGGCTGCGAGAGGATCGACGATCCGCTGAGCTGGCCGGAGGCGAGCAATGCCAGGGCGATGGCTCCGATATCGCCGGGGCTGGCGAGGCCGCTGGAGATGATCTGCTGGACGAGGCTGGAGTTCTGGGAGATGACACTGTTGAGCTCAGACGGGATGTTGAAGACTGTGACCTGCTGCGGCAACTGCACCCCGACGTTCAATGATCTTGTTTTGGCAATGTCGTACAGGCGGACGTCGACCTGAACTTCGCTTTTGCCGTCGAGCATTTCGGATAGGGTTCCGTTGAACGCAGCCAGCTCGGATTGCGGAGCGCGAATGGTGAGGGTGTTGCGGTTGGCGGAGACGGTGGCTTTCTCCGCGTTGAAGACATTGTGTGCGATGAGGCCCAGGTCATTGACGTCGGCGGGATCGAGGCCGGGGAGGTAGACGGTTTCTTCGGCGAGACGCTGAAATTTGGCGCGATTTTGCTCGGTATCGTCGGCGACGAGGACGCGGCTGGGATCGAGGGGGACAAAAATGGTGCCGGTGGCCAGCTTGAGCATGCGCGAGGCCTGATCGAAGGTGACTTTGGCGGTGTTGAAGCGGATCACCTGATCCTTTACAGAGCTGTCGATGCTGGGTTGGATGCCGTATGACTCGAGCACCTGGCGGAGAACATTCTGGGCGCCGGCATGAAGATTGAAGCTGTGCAGCGCGCGCGAGGGGTTGAGCTCCACCGGCGGCGCGATGGATTTGTCTTCGGGATAAAGGTCGACTGGGTTGTCCTCTGATGAGGCGGCTATCTGGTCGATATGCTGCGCGATCATGGGATTGTTTGGATCGAGGCGGTAGGCGAGCAACAGATCCGCATGGGCTTGCGCGGGGTGGCCGAGCAGGCTGGCCTTGTCCGCATCCTGAATGAGCAGGGTGACTTGATGGCCGAGGACAATGGTGTAGGAGGCCTGGTACTGCTGGTTGAGAGGATCGAGCTGAGTCGCCTGCTTAAAGTCGGCTTCCGCGGTGGTGTAGTCTTTGTTCTCGAGCGCCCTGGCTCCTTCGAGGTAGAGCTTGCGGGCTTTGTCTGCATTGCGCTCGGGTGAAGCATCCTTCGCGTGAGCGCAGGGCATACCGGCGGCCAGCAACGCGAGCGCAAGGGCGGATTGGATGCGACGGTTCATGGCTGCTGTGTGGTTTCCAGCAGTGCGAGGAGGCTGGTGGCGCAGGCTTCTGGATGGTGCTCCATAAGCTGGTCGAAGCCGTAGTTGCCGGTGGCGACGGCGATGGTGGGCAGGTGGTTGGCGCGGGCGGCGGCGATGTCAGCGGGCGTATCGCCTACCACGCAGACTGTGGCTGCCGGTCCGGCGAGACTGCGGGCCTTCCGGGCGGCGTGGGCGATCATCTCCGCGCGGGCGGGATAGCGGTCACTGAAGCCTCCGAAGGCGAACCAGGGGCGCAGGTTGAGGAATTCGACCTTGAGCCAGCCGATGGTTTCGAGGTTGCCGGTGGCGAGGCCAATGGCCGCTCCTTTGCCGTGAAGGTACCGGAGGATTTCGTCGACGCCGGGCATTTTGTCGATTTTCATCTCGGAGCGGCGGGCGGCGAAATCCTCGCGCATGCGCTGGAGGATGCTTTCAAGATGAGGCTGCCAGTGCTCTTCGTCCAGCTCAGAGAGGCGGAAGGCATCGCGCAGGATGCCGGGGTCGGTATTGCCGCTGAGGGTTACGCCGTCGAGGGTGAGATCGCGACCTGTGACGGCGCGGACGCTCGAGAAAAAGGCTTCCACATGAATGCGGTCGCGGCAACGCAGGAGGGTGCCATCAATGTCGAAGAGATACGCGTTCTGCGCGTCCCAGCGGAAGTCTTCACGGATGAAGACGCTGGGTTGAGTTTGTATGGATGCCACTCGGTCGATCGTCCCCTTTATTAGAGTAAAGCAGGGCGCGCCGACCGGTCTTTCCTTATGGGGTCAGCGCGCAGCCCGCGTTACGTCAAATACAGGACGTTCGCTGCGGCTGGGACGCTTGAGGCCGCGGCGGATTTGTGTGGGATCGATGTGAAGCTCGGCTATGGTGCGGCTGAGCGTGTTGCGGTGCATGCCCAGCTCTTTTGCCGCCTTACACTGGTTTCCCCTGTGATGCGCGAGCACTTCAATGAGGAAGCGCTTTTTGAATTCGCGCACGGCTTCGTCGTACGTGATGCCACCATCGTGCATCTGGGTCACAAGGCTGTCCAGTTCTCGTTTCACTCAATTCCTCTTTCTTATACGCGGGTTGATCCCGCTTTCCGTACTGATATACAAAACCCCGGCGCCGGCAATGCACTCTGTGGATTTAATGCGGCGGCAGGTTTGAGCCATTGCGGCTCAGAGCTGCGAAGGATGCCTACTCCTTCACGGATACGCTGCTCCAGGCTGGCGGGGGCAACGATGGAAGCCCGGTGAACCACGGTCAAGAAGTACGGTGCGAGACGCGAATGCCGGAACCATGAGGCCCTGGGGAAGAAGGCCGCAATGACCAGAACGGCGATCGTAACCAGCACGAAGCCCTTGACGAAGCCGAAGAGAGCGCCGAGGAAGCGATCCACCCATCCGAGCCCAATTGAATGCACCGCCCATCGAATCACCCTCCCCAGAAGACCGGCCAGGAGCATGAATCCCAGCGCGATCAATAAAAACGACACCGCTTCTGCCGCTGCTAATGAGTGGACCCATCGTGCGACCCACGGAAGCAGCTTCTGGTAGTTCCAACTGGCGAGCACCAGTCCGAGAATGGCGCCGGCCAGCGAGAAGACTTCCAGAAAAAGCCCATTTTTCGTCGCGGAAAGCACCGAAACCAGCAGAACGATGAGAATCAGCCAGTCCATCAGCACCATCTACGACCTTACAACGATAACGAGGCTCCGGTCAGCAGACGGAAGGCCTCAAAATATTTTTCCTGCGTGTGTGAAACGACTTCGGGGGGGAGAGCGGGCGCGGGCGCCTGCTTGTTCCAATGTATCGCTTCAAGGTAGTCGCGTACAAACTGTTTGTCGAATGAGGGCTGCGGTCCGCCGGGTGCGTATTGGTCGCGGGGCCAGAAGCGTGAGGAGTCGGGCGTCAGGACCTCGTCGGCGAGGATGATTCCTTCGGCGGCGTTGCCGAATTCGAATTTGGTGTCGGCCAGGATGAGTCCGCGCTGTTCCGCATAGGCCGATGCTTTCTTGTAAATGGCCAGCGTGAGGCTGCGGAGGCGCTCAGCGTTGTGCGCGCCGACGCGGGCTACCATTTCGTCGAAGGAGATGTTGACGTCGTGCTCGCCGTCGAGGCTCTTGCTGGCGGGTGTGAAGAGCGGCTCAGGCAAGTGATCTGATTCGCGCAGGCCGGAGGGCAGGCGGATGCCGCAGACGGAGCCGCTGGCTTTGTAGTCCTTCCATCCGGAGCCGGAGAGATAGCCGCGCACGACGCACTCGACAGGGAACATCTGCGCGCGCTTGACCAGCATTGAGCGGCCCTCGAGTTCGTCGCGATATGCAGCCAGTTCTTCGGGATACTGGTCGACATCCGCGGTGATGAGGTGGTTGGGAACCACGTCCGCGAGGAAGTTGAACCAGAAGAGCGAGAGCTGGGTGAGAACTTTTCCCTTGCCGGGAATGCCGGAGGCGAGCACATGGTCGAAGGCCGAGATGCGGTCGGTGGCCACGAGCAGCAACTGATCGCCGACGGAATACAGGTCGCGCACCTTGCCGCGGGCGTACAGCGTGAGAGGCGCGAGTTCGGTGTCAAGGAGTGGTGGCAAGCGGGACCTTCAGAAAATGAAACTGAATTCCGATTCTGAAGTCCCCGGAGCGCTTTGTCAACGGCGGAAAAAATGCTGCCGTGTTGCCGCTTGAAAACGCATGGAATCGGCATTGCTCGCGGGTTGACCGGAATGCGGTATGCTGAACGCGAAGCGTGGGAGCTAACCTGATGCTGGTTCATATTTTCAGAGGCCCGGGTCGCGTGTTTGGCGTCACGGAAGATGCGGCGGGATCAAACCTACCTTCGCGATTTGCCCCCTGGCAAATTTTTAAGTCGATAGAACTGACCCGGGATGGGGAGCCACGGGCGGGAGTGAATGCTAAAGAGTGTCTGGACGACATCGAGAAACATGGATTTCATGTCACAGATGCGCACGTCAGAATCACCGAAAGTGTGATTTGACCCGCCGCAGCGCGATCAACAGGCCGCGGGATGATGAAATCAGTGTTTTTCGCTCAGAAGCGCGCGAACAGCGTCCTGGTAGGTCCAGTCGGCAGGGACCGGGGAGAAGTCGCTTTCGGTTTCATTCGTGTCGATGGTCAACGACTTCAACATCAGGATGGTGCCGTTGAGGTGGAGGTGCAGGAGGGTCTGCTCCCAATGCCCCTCGCCGACATCCCTTTGTTCGACGAGGATGGTGCCTCCTTTGTCGAGACGGCCAAAGATGCCCCAGCCGAATTCCACATCAGCGATGAGGTGAACCTTTAGCTTGACCATGCGCTCCTGCTTCTGGTCGATCCAGAGCTCTCCGGACATGCCGTGAAGCACCTGGGCCTGGCGGTCGGGCGGATTGAAATTGGGGTTCGGCTTCATGCTGAGTCGATAGCACGGGCCGTTCGGACACTGGTCCATACTCTCAAAGCGATAGACAAAGGCCGTGGGCAGTAGACGAAGCATCTCGTTGGCGCGATTTGTGTCTTCCTGCTCTTTTTTTCTACGATGCTCCTGAATCGCCGGGTTCGCAAGCAGGTTCTGGAGGCGCTGGATTTCGGCGGCGTCAGCCTCCGGTGAGAGTGGCTCATTATTTCTGGCGATGAGGCGGGCTACGTCGCCGTCTTTTGTTTCGATGATTTCCTTCGTGGTTATTTTTCCGTTGTCGATTTTGTGGAGGGTGTAGCGGAAGGGATGTGTATTGTGAGCCGTGAGCTCATTGTGGGATGCGCGAGCTACGGCTTCTTCCGGGGTGACGTCCTGCGCCGAAGCGGCGCTAATCATTGCAAAAAAAAGCAGCAATCCTGCGATGGAAACTCGTCGAGCTTGAGAAATCATCCGTTCCTTTCCCGCCTGTGTCTAAGGGGTTTAGACGCGGGCCGGGCGTCTGAGGTTTGACTGCTTCCAGCAGAGTGGTGACATAGGTGCTGACAGGGACCTCTGAAATTTATACAATTTCTGCATGAATCGCGTTGTGCCTTCCCACCGCTTTGTTATCGCCGCTGTACTGTTGTTTCCTTCGATGCTGTTTGCGCAGGAGTTTCGCGGACGCAAGTATACTCCGCCCCCGCCTGTGTCGAAGATTACAGTTACGGTGACGAAGGCAGCCGACGGCAAGCCCGTGGAAAATGCCGCAGTGGTGTTTCATCCGATCAACAAGAAGGGTAAGGACGAAGGCGGCATGGAGTTGAAGAGCGACGAGAACGGCCAGGCCACGCTGGACGTGATTCCTGTCGGCGACCAGTTGCTGCTGCAAGTGATCGCAACGGGCTACCAGACCTTCGGAAATGTCTACAAGGTGACGAGCAACAGCAAAGAGATTACCGTCAAGCTGCGGGATCCCGCAGCACAGTATTCCATCTACAAGGATCACCCCAAGGGTGAGGTGGGCGGACCCACGCCAGAAGAAAAGCGGGCGAAGCCTCAGTCGAATGAGCCTCCGGGAACGACGGACTAGGACCGGTAATCCGGAGTTGCGCCTTGTAGTTGGGCGCGCACATTCATACGGCCTGAGCAACTCTATTTTGTTTTTTATCCTTCCAGCCTGTATTTTGTCTCAGCAAGGCGATAGAGCGGACGCCATACGAGGCGATTGATGGTGACGACCATGATCGCCATGATGATGGTTGCCAACAGCAGCGTGGGGAAGTCTCCCCGGGCGCTGGCGGCGCTGATCTGCGCGCCGAGTCCTTGCGTCATGAGCGTTTTGTCTTTGATCTGGAAGTATTCCGCGACGATCGAGGCGTTCCATGCGCCTCCGGAGGCTGTGACCAGCCCTGTGATGAGGAAAGGGAAGATTCCGGGAAGGATGACCGTGGTCCAGCGCTGCAGGCTGGTGAAGCGGAAGAGACTGGAGACTTCTTTGAGGTCGGAGGGGATGGCCATGGCTCCGGCGATGACGTTGAACAGGATGTACCACTGTGTGCCGAGCATCATGAGCGCGATGGAACCGACGCCGAGGCCCAGGCCGAGTCGCATGAGCGCGAGCAGGATGACAGGGAAGAGCGCGGTAGCGGGGAAGGATGCGGCGATTTGCGCCAGAGGCTGGGTAATGTGGGCGAGGCGTGGGTTGAATCCGATGGCGACGCCTACGGGGATGGTCCACAGCGAGGCCAGCAGCAGGGAGACGGCGACGCGCAGGAAGGTTGCGCCCGCTCCGGCGAAGAGCGTGAGCAACTCGTGAGCATGGATCTGGCGCAGCAGCAGGGTTGCGTGGAACGCAGCGACGAGGACCGCGGCGAGGGCTCCCAGGCCAGCCAGCGCCATGACGAGCGTTGTCGACCGGCGTGACGGGCGGCGGGTGTCGTCTTTGGCTAAGTGCCGTTCGCGGCGCTTTGCGAAGAAGCGGTACATGCCTTCGCTGGCCGGCTCGAAGGCGCGGCGGTGCATGTAGCCGATGACGTTCGAGTTGCGGATGAGGTGGAGGATGGGCGACTGGATGCGGTCGGCACTCTCGACGTTCTCGAATTTAAATTTGTCGGACCAGGCGATGAGCGGACGCCACAAGAGCTGATCCGTCAGTACGATGATGAGCACCATGGTGATGATGCCGTAGAGCAAGGCGTGCGTGTCTCCGTTGGAGGCGGCGGTTTGCAGGTATGAACCAAGGCCGGGCAGGCGGAAGTTACGGGCGCCCACGGGGAACATTTCGCAGACGATGAGGAAGAACCATCCGCTGGCGACGGAGACCATGGAGTTCCAGACGAGACCGATGGTGGCGTAGGGCAGCTCCAGCTGGAAGAGGCGCTGGAGGGCGGAGAAGCGGTTGATGGTGCAGGCCTCGCGCAGCTCGCGGGGAATGGACTTGAGCGATGAATAGAAGCTGAAGGCCATGTTCCAGACTTCGCCAGTGAAGATGAGGAGGATGGCACCCAACTCTATGCCGATTTGACGGGACGGGAAGAGCGACATCATGGCCAGCATGACTCCGGGCAGAAAGCTGAGGACCGGAATGGATTGCAGGATGTCGAGCGTGGCAATCATCAGAGCTTCCACGCGCTTGTTGTAGGCGGCGATGTAGCCATAGCCAATTGCGAAGATGAGGCTGAAGACGTAGGCAATAAAGATTCGCGCTGTGGAGTAGAAGGCGTAGAGCGGCAGGTGCGAGGGCGAACGCTGAATAGCAACTTCAGGGATAGCGCTGCTGAACCAGAACTTGGCGATCCAGATAACAGCGTAGAAGGCGGCGAGCAGAGCGGCAGCTACGCTGAGGTCGAGAAAGAACGGCCAGGTGCGCTCGGCGATGAATTCGCGGGAAAATGTGTTGCGGACACTCACTCGGCTTCCCCAACCGATTCCACATGCTCTTCTGTTTCCGGCAAGGTAAAGCGGCGTCGCCCGGCATCGAAGTCGAAGAGTTCAGAGTAGCGTCCCCAGTTGATCGCGGTTTCGAGTTGGCGCTGCGTTTCCTCTTCGCTGAACTGCTCGTCGAGCATATCGAGGAAGAACTCTTCGGGAACGGTGCGGTCGCTCTTGTTATTGAGGGCGCGGGTGATCTGACGCAGGAGCAGAACATGCTCGGTCGCGGCCTGGCGGAAGACCTCCTTCTGCTTGAGGATTTCGGACTCGGCGTACTGGCGTCCGGCGGGTGTGATGACAGCGTCGCCCTCTTCGACACGCAGGAAGCCGAGCAGGACAGCGGCGTCCATGATCGGGAGGAGGTCGTCGATCTCGAAGGCCAGCTCATCGGCGAGGCGGTAGATGTCGGCTCGGCCGCTGCCGTCCTTGTCGGTGAGATCGATGACCAGCTCCAGCAGGCCAGCGATGCCTCCGGGGCGCGCGTGGGGCAGCATTTCGTATTTCATCTGGCGCTGGTCGCGGATTTTGCGGCCGGGCGCGAGCGTAGGCATGGCGGCAGGCGCGACGTCGGGGCGAGTGAGAACTTTGTAGATGTAATCGACGAGCTGCGTGAAGGCAGGGCTTTTGCGGTCGCGCGGATGCGGGAGCGCAGTGACTTTGAAATCTGTGCGGACGTGGCCAGGATTTCGCCCGAGCACGATGATGCGGTCGGCAAGCAGCACGGCCTCCTCGATGTTGTGGGTGACGAGGAAGATGGCCTGGGTGGGGATGGTCTTCTTCTGCCATAGCTCGAGGAGCTCGCTGCGGAGGTTCTCCGCGGTGAGGACGTCGAGGGCGGAAAAGGGCTCGTCCATAAAGAGGACTTCCGGCTCGACGACAAGAGCGCGGGCAAAGCCGACGCGCTGACGCATGCCGCCGGAGAGCTCCTTGGGGTAGGCAGCTTCAAAGCCGTCCAGACCGACGGTGTCGAGGATTTTGAGGCTGCGCTGGCGGCGCTCTTGCGGAGCCATGCCGCGCGCTTTGAGCGGCGCCTCGACATTCTCAAGAACGGTGAGCCACGGGAAGAGGGCGAAGCTCTGGAAGACGATGGAGACGTTGATCTGCACTTTAGAGATGGGCTGGCCGTGCCAGAAGACCTCGCCTCCCGATGGCCGGGACAGGCCTGCGAGCATGCGCAGGAGCGTGGATTTGCCGGAGCCGGAAGGGCCGAGCAGGGCGACGATCTCTCCTGTTTCTATGGAGAGATCGGTCGGCGAGATGACCTGAATACGGTTCTCGCTGGGCTGCGCGTAGAACTTCTCCACCTTCTGTGCGCGAATGATTGGTTCGCTCATGGGCAATGCTCCATCGGGAAATTTCAGAGTGCGGGCGGAAACCGACGGTGACCTTACAGCCCTGTAATGGGCAGGGCTGCGCTGCGTTGATTCTAAGTTGCTAAGATTAGAGGAGGATGAAGCATCCCCCTGTGCTCAGCGTATCATCGTACTAGTACTAGCAGAACCTTTTGACGAACGAGGATATTTTGCCCCACATTATAAAGTTTGCGGGGTCGTGCGATCTGCCGGGAATTTTTCCGGTCTATCTCTGAATAGAAAGCGATGTGAACGAGCGAATGCCCGATACCCCAGCAAAGCCCAAAGTGTTAGTCGCCGACGATGAGCGAGTGATCGCCGATACACTTGCCATTATTCTGAACCAGAGCGGATTTGATGCAACTGCCGTATACAGCGGAGAAAGGGCCGTGGAGATGGCCGAAGAGCTGCGTCCGGACATGCTGATCAGCGACGTGATTATGACCGATCTGAACGGCATTGACGCGGCGATCAAGATTCGCGCGATGCTGCCCTCCTGCAAGATCCTGCTGTTTTCCGGCCAGGCCGCTACGGCGGATCTGCTGGATCGCGCGCAGGGGCAGGGGCATCAGTTTGAGATTCTGGCCAAGCCGGTTCATCCGCAGGATTTGCTGGCGAAGCTCCGGGGATAGGGTCCGCTGCTGGATTTTGGCCCGCGGAGTTCACCCTTACACTTCTCTTCTTCCTTCCATTGCACGGGTCATCGTGACTTCGTCCGCATACTCGATATCGCTGCCTGCGGGGACGCCGGTGGCGATTCTGCTGATGCGCGTGTCCGCATGTCGCAGGAGCTGGGCGAGATAGTGCGCGGTAGCTTCTCCCTCAACGGTGGGCGAGGTGGCCAGGATTACCTCATCGATCTCACCGTGTTCGACCCGAGCCTGCAGGCTGGCGGTCTTTAAGTGCTCGGGCCCAACGCCGTGCAGCGGCGAGAGAGTGCCATGGAGCACGTGATAGACACCTGTGTAGCTGCGCGTTTTTTCGATCGCGGAGATGCTGGTCGGCTCCTCGATGACGCAGACCACGCGCTGATTGCGGGTGGGGCTGGCGCAGTAGAGGCAGGGATCGACGTCGGTGATGTTGTAACAGATGGAGCAGAGCCGGAGACGGGCCTTGACCTCGCGGACGGCCAGGGCCAAGGCATCGGCGTCCTCGGCGCTGGAGCGAAGAATGTGGAAGGCGAGCCGCTGGGCGCTTTTGGCTCCTACGCCGGGCAGCTTGCGCAGCTCTTCGATGAGCCGCGCCATGGGTTCTGCGAATCGTGACAATCTGGCCTCTTGGACGAATGACTACAGCGTATTGTAAACAGCGGTGAGAAACATGGAGGGGGTCATCTCGCCGTGCGACCACTGGCTGTCGAGGTCGGCGGTGACTTTGGCAGTGATGATCTGCTCGAGGGTCTGTCCGGATATCTTGAGTTTTTCGACGCGGTTGGCGACGGTGCTCAGCATTTCGCGATAGCCGGCCAGATCAGCCTTGTCGCCGGGTTTGCCGTGGCTGGGCACGAGCTTCGTGCGGTCGTCGGCGAGCGCAAGCAGCTGATCCACCCCCTGAATCATGCCGTTGATGGTGCCTCCTGATGTAGTTTCGATGATGGGGTAGGCGGCGTTGAACCAGAGTTCCCCTGTGTGGATAACATTGGCGTTGACGAAGTGCACAAAGACGTCGGAGTTGGTACTGGCATTGGGCGCGTGGACGAGGTCGAGCTCATCGTTGTCGAAGTAGAGTTTTTCACTCTCGGCGAAGGTTTGCTGCGGGAGCGCGCTGGCGGGCGCGGAGGGCAGGTCGAGGTTGAACATGGGAATCTTTTGCGGGGCCGAGAGGCGGGCACGGGTGTTTTCCTGCGCGATGATGAAGGCACCGGCCGCGTTCAGTGCGGCGTTGCCGTCGGTGTGGTCGAAGAGCCAGCTGGTGTTGATGAGCAATTTGAGCGCATGTGGGCCAACTTTAGAAAGCTCCTCCAAAAGGCGGTGCGTTCCCGTGGCAATGCCGGAATCGATGAGCAGCTTGCCGTCCGGGCCGCTGAGAGCGACGACGTTTGCGCCGACTCCCTGGAGAAGGAAAATGGTGTCGGTGAGTTTAGTGGTTCGAATCTGGGCATTTTCAGCAGCAATGCGCATGGATTGCAGGAGCGTTTGCTGATTGTTGTTCTGCTGAGAATCGTTGTTTTGCAAGGCAAAGAGCGAGCTTTGCAGCGTTAGAGCAGAGGCTGCCGCCATTGTCGAATTTGCCAGAAAACTCCGTCGCGTGATCATTCGATTTCCGGCTATGTGCAAAGCGGGCCTAATCAACCCCGCTACTGTACGCCAATCTCTAGAGTTCGATGCGCCTAAAAGAGTCCGGGGGGGAGATTGAGGCCGCCCAGCATTCCCTGCATGTTCGATTTTAAGAGCTCTTCAGCGCGTCGCCCCGCCTCGTTGAAGGCGGCGGCAATGAGATCCTCGAGCATCTCCACATCCGGGGCCGCTCCGCTGAGGCTGGCGACGGCAGAAGGATCGATGGTGACTTTGAGGATTTCCTTCTTGCCATTCATTTTTATCGTCACAGCACCGCCGCCGGAGGATGCCTCTATCACGCTCTGGCTGAGCTTTTGCTGCATCTCCTCCTGCATCTGTTTGGCCTGCCCGAGCATTTGTTGAATCTTGAAGGGGTCCACTGCGTTCCTCCTGGAAATATTCTTGCGCTTACTTTTTCTCTCTTAGATCGAGCACGCTGCGCACATCGGCATTGAAAAGCTTTTGCGCCTGTTGAACGAGCGGGTGATCAAGCGCGACAGCATGGATGGTTCCCACCGCCGCGGCCTTCGGAGCTCCGGCGTTCTCGGGCTGCGCTGCGCCTTCTCCTGGAATAAAAGCAAGCTTGCGACGGACGCCGATAGAGCGCAGGGCGTCGCGGCTGATTTTTTCAGCCTCGGCGTTCATCGTGAGGGTGAGCATGGTTTTGCGGACGCCAACCTCGACTTCGATCTGATCGTTCTTTTCGCGCCACTCTCCGTTTGCCAGCAAGACAGCGGCGGTATTGTGACCGCCGGAGTCGAGTGCGGCGATGACAGCGTCGCGAATGCGATCGAGATCGAGAGGCGCGGAGGGCTCGGGCTCCGCGACGGCGGCCAGAGCGAGCGCGCCGGAGGTGGATTCCGTTGAGGCTTCAGCAGGTGAGGAAGGAACCTTGACCGGGCTTCTTTCGACGGCGCGGGATGCGGTTTCCAGTGGCGTAAGCGCACGGGCGGGTGGCGTTGCCGCTTCGCTGGTGATCTTGCGGTTGCGGTCGGCCTCAAAGGGTGAGAAAGCCGGCTTTGGCGGTTCCTGCGGACTGGCGATGGTCTTGCGAGCCGGTTCTGTCGAAGCTGCCGGGCGGCTTGCACTTGAGGACGGGCGCGTTGCAGGCGAAGCGCTGCCGGATGCAGGGACTGGAAATTTACTGAGAAGCTCTTCGACAGGGAGCAGTCGGCCCAGGTGCACAAGCTTGATGAGGCCCAGCTCCAGGTGAAAGCGCTGCTCCTGGCGGTAGTTCAGCTCGTCGAAGGTGCGGAGCATGATCTGCAGGAAGCGGGTGAGGTCTTCTTCGGAAAACAGGGCGGCAGAACGCGCGGCGCGGGCGCGCTCGTCGGACGAGATCTGCAGCAGCTCGGAGGCTTCGCCGTCGATGCGCGCCATGAGCGTGTTGCGCAGGTAATGGACGAACTGGCGTGCGAGCTGTGAGGCGCTGTTTCCGGCGTTCAGGAGGCGGTTCAGCTCTTCGATGACGGTCGCGGTCTGGCCTTCGTTGACGGCTTCCATGAGTCGCTCGAAGACAGCGTTGGGGACGGTGCCCATCAACTCGCGGACCTGTTCGGCATCAAGGCGGGCGTGGCCGTTCTCCTGCGGCGCGGAGGCGATGGCCTGGTCCATGATGGAGAGCGCGTCGCGCATGGAGCCGTCTCCGGCCTCGGCGAGCTGCGCCAGCGCGGAGTCTTCGGCGGAGATGTCTTCTTTCGCGGCGATGTCGTGGAGCTGCGCGAGGATGTCGTCGAACTTTACGGCGTGAAAGCTGAAGTGCTGGCAGCGGGAGCGGATGGTCTGGGGAATGTCCTCGGGCTGCGTGGTGGCCATCATGAAAACGATGTGGTCGGGTGGCTCTTCGAGGGTTTTGAGCAGGGCGTTGAAGGCGGCATCAGTAATCTGATGGGCTTCGTCGAGGATATAGATTTTGAAGCGGTCGCGCGCGGGACGATAGCGGGCGGCCTCGCGCAGCTCGCGAATTTCATCGATGCCGCGGTTGGTTGCGGCGTCGATCTCGATGACATCGACGGCGTTTCCGGCACGTATCTCGGTGCAGGAGTCGCAGATGCCGCAGGGCTCGGGCGTGGGGCGCTGATGTGTGCCGATTTCTGTACGGCAATTCAATGCCATGGCCAGAATGCGGGCGATGGTGGTTTTGCCGATGCCGCGATGGCCGGAGAAGATGTATCCGTGGGCAACGCGGTCCTGGGCGAGGGCGTTGAGGAGGGTGCGGGTGACGTGGTCCTGTCCGATGACGTCGGAAAAACGCTGCGGGCGATACTTGCGAGCTAAAACCTGATAAGCCATGCGAAAGATCGATTGTATCGGGAGTGAGGGTGGGATGCACCAAAGGCCATTGGCGATCTCAGCGTGATTTTCTTGCCGCGGCGCGTTTGGCGGCCCGGGCGCGGCGGGCCAGCTCCTCGGGCGAATACATGGACTTGCGGCAGGTGGCGGCTCCGCAGTTGCAGATGGCCTCGTCGTCGTCCCCGTCGTAAAGGTTGTAGTCGTAGGTGAGCTCTTCTCCGGCGGCTATGTCGCGGATGGCTTTGATCCAGACGCGGCCTCTGGCCTCGTTGGTTTCGCAGTTGGGATCACAGGAGTGGTTGATGAACATGGCGATGCCGTGTCCATCAATGACCTTTGAGCCGTCGCCTATGCCGAAGAGATAAGTGGTGGGCGAGGTTTCGTATTTGGCGTCGGCCTGCTCTTTGCTGATGCGGGGCCCGGTGTATTCGACGATGCGGGTGCGGTTCTTTACCGGTTCGGTGGTGTAGCAGCCGGCGGCGTGGATAGCGGAGGAGCGAATGATAAGGACCATAACGGTTTTTGCCGAGTATACGGCATTTTAAGCTCAACTCCGATGCCGGGAATGAGCGCGCTTCAGCGATCCTTTTGCGGGCGAAGACGGTCTAAACTTGAGGGAGACATGCGTATGCGGTTTGCCATCCTCGTTTTTCTGCTCGCGGGCCTTACGGCTTTTGCGCAGCAGCCGTCGTCCGGTCAATCTTCCAGTCAGGACAAGTCGCAGGCAAATGCGCAGCAGCAGGACGGCAAGCCGTCGCCCGAGGCGGCCAATCCTTTTCCGGAGGCGGAGTCTCGCAAGGCTGAAAATGCGGCGAATGGCGGGACTCCGGCAAAAGCACAGCCAGACTATTCTTCCAGCCGTGTGGATCTGAAGCGCTTTGATGAGAACGCGGACCGCGATACGCGCATTTCTAACGGTGCGGGCGGTTATGTCCACGATCCCAAGCTGGCTGCGCAGGATGAGAAAGTGGGCAAATTCTACCTGCAGACGGGCGACTACAAGGGAGCCTATGACCGCTATAAGGAGGCGACGCTGGTAGCGCCCGAGGATGCGAACGCGGTTTTTGGCCTGGCTGAATCAGCGCGCGGGCTGGGGTTGAAAAAACAGGCGATTGCGAATTACGAGATCTATCTGGATGCGCTGCCGGACGGCAAGAAGTCGAAAGATGCGCGCAAGGCTTTGGCGCAGCTGGGTTCGCCGCCCAAGAAATAGGGTGTCGCAGGTCAACTGAGGAATTGGCGAATCACAACAACAGCGTAGATCATTGCCAGCGGAACCAGGAACAGGTTGCGCGCTACGGCAGCCATCGCCTGTCGCTGGTGGAGTTTGTGCTCCCTATCGATGTCGAGGCCTTGTACCCAGAGGCGAGCCATACGACTGAGGAGCCAGTTCAGCAAAAGGAAGGCGGCCAAGTAGATTGCAGTCTCCCAAAACAGCAACCATAGCTGCTGGCCGAATCTCTCTCCCAGTGCATCGAGCATATTCTGGACCAATGCGTTGCTTGTGAAGGTGTGTTGCAGGCTGGCTAATTGTTCGGGGGTCAACACCACCCACACTGCGACGGCGCACATCAGCAGACGCCATACCGCAATCAGCGTCTCAAGCGAAGGAAGCCACCAGGCGGGAACGGGTTTGGTTCGGAGCAGCAGCCACGCGCGTGCGGTTGCGGGAGGCGCGGCGTAGAGTAAAACAATGCCGGGATGCTGCGCGAAAGCGGTGAGCATCTGCGTCCAGAAGACTCTGCTTAACCGCCAAGCCTCAGCCAGCGACGATAGAGGGCCTGGACCTATCTCCCAAAAAGCCACCGGAAGCCCATCCTTTACGAAATAGAACAGCCTGGGAATCGCCTGCTATGCAAAGCATCGTACAGCAGCGCGCGAAAGAGAATCGACTTTAGGGCATTTTCTGAACAAATGTGACCTTTTTGAAAGGGCTCAGGGACGCCGTTCCCGGTCGGTCACGGCGAGCCAAATGCTCTACCGAAAAAAACCCATGTACCAGTTAAGAATGCGGTGGCCGTGGAATGCCGCATAGAGGGCTGCCGCACAGAGGAACGATCCGAAGGGGAGCGGAATGCTTCCGTCAAACCTGCGTCTGCCAATACTGATGGCGAGCCCGTAGAGTGCGCTTGCGAGGATGCCCAGGAAGAACACCAACAGCGCCTGTGAGGGGCCGAGCCAGGCGGCGACCAGCGCCATGAGTTTGGCATCGCCCATGCCCATACCTACGCGCCGGCGCAGCAGCCAGTAGGCTCCGGAGAAAGCGAGGAGAATGCCGGCGGCGGTCGCGGCCCAGCTTGCCGACAAGACCGCACACTTCATCCAGTGCTGGCAGCGCGCGCCAGAGTAAATGACGCCAAGCACGACGCCTGGCAGAGTGAAGGCGTTGGGCAGGCGCATGGTCTCCGCGTCCATCGCTGCAAGGCCAAGCAGCAGGAAAGAAAGCACGGCCATACCAAAGGCCTGGAGCGATGGGCCGTATTGCAGCCAGCAAAGGAGCCAAAGCGCGGCCAAGGTGAGCTCAATGGCGGGGTAGCGCCAGGAGATGGAGTGGCCACAGGCGCGGCAGCGTCCGCGCAGCAAAAAATAGCTCAAGATTGGGATGTTGTCGTGCGGCGCGATGGCCGCCTGACAGCGCGGGCAATGAGAGCCGGGGCGGATGATTGATTCGTGATGAGGCAGTCGGGCGATGCAGACATTGAGAAAACTGCCGAAGACCAGACCGACGACAACTACGAAGATTACGGCCAAAGCTTCCATAGGCTCCTGCGGCAGTATAAGCTGCGCGCTCGGTTACATTGGAGGTATGCCAGTTTCTGATAAGAATCCTGAGGCCGAACCGGGTTCCGCCGCCACCTTTGCGGAGGCGGTTGCGATTATGCATCGGCTGCGCTCGCCCGGCGGCTGTCCCTGGGATGGCGAGCAGACCTTTGACTCCATCCGGCGCTATACGCTGGAGGAGACCTATGAGGTCTTCGATGCGATCGAGCGGCGCGACTGGCCGGGGCTGAACGACGAACTTGGTGACCTGCTGCTCCAGGTGCTTTTCTATGCGGAGATCGCGGAGGAGGCAGGGCACTTCACCATTCGCGATGTCATCGATGGGCTGAACCGCAAGTTGATCCGGCGGCATCCGCATGTTTTTGGCGAGGAGGCCGCAGCAGCGGCAGGGAATGCAGCGACCGGGCTGGAGGTGGACGGTATCGGCGCGGCGCAGGTCCTGCGCAACTGGGAGGAGATAAAAAAGCGGGAGCGTGCTGGAAAACCTGCGCCGGAGGGGAGGCTGGAGGGGATTCCGCGCTCGATGCCGGCATTGGCGGAAGCTGCGAAGCTGGGGTCGAAGGCATCGAAGGCGGGATTTGACTGGCCGGATGTCTCGGGGCTGATGCAGAAGCTTCGAGAGGAGATTGCGGAGCTGGAGGTGGAGATTGCGGCCGGAGATTCAGCCCGTGAAAGGGCAGGCCAAGAGCTTGGTGATCTTTTATTTACAGCTGTAAACCTCGCACGACACTTGAAGATTGATCCGGAGTTGGTTCTGCGGGATACAAATGCCCGGTTTCGCGACCGCTTTGGGGCGATGGAGCATGAAG